>Ga0209953_1000204_pt1 | contig 23147 bp, 18 predicted proteins | sample SalPonred_H2O_MG_FD_185713 | JGI IMG/M metagenome (GOLD analysis project Ga0209953, IMG submission 185713) | Salt pond water microbial communities from South San Francisco under conditions of wetland restoration - Salt Pond MetaG... | ecosystem: Environmental > Aquatic > Non-marine Saline and...
GGGGCGGTTGTCACCATGGTGACGCTAGGTAATGGCGCCACAGTGATGGTCTCCGAACGGATCTCAAGCTTGGGCAGCAACCTGTTGGTGATGCGTCCAGGCCAGCGGCTTGGCGCGGGCAGTGAGCGTGCGGGTGCCCATACTTTCAGCGCGCAGGACGCGCAGGCGTTGCAAGAGCAAATCTTTGGGTTGAAAGCGGTGGCGCCCATTGTCAGTCGGGCAGTCACGTTGGTGGCCGACAACAAGAACTGGTCATCTAGCGTGGTGGGCACCACCAATGACTATCTTGTCACGGGTAACTGGACGCTGGCCGATGGCCGCGAATTCTCCACCGATGAACAGCAAGCGGGACGGTCGGTTTGTATCATCGGTGAAACCGTCAGGCGTGAGTTGTTCGGTGCCATTAATCCCATCGGTGATCGCCTTCGGGTTCGAAACTTCGATTGCGACATCATCGGACTTTTAGCGAGCAAAGGCCAAGCTGGTCTAGGGATAGATCAGGATGACCGGGTTTTAATGCCGCTGCTGACCGCGCAAAGGCGCTTAACAGGTACAAACAATGTCGACGCCATTCTCATGTCAGTTGGTGATATCGCGAATACGCAAAGGGTCATTGGTGACATCAAATCGCTCATGCGTGAACGGCGCAATTTGGCTGAGAATGTGACCGACAACTTTAGTGTGACCGACACACGACAAATTGCCGAAACGCTGTCAGGGACCGTGCGTGTGCTTACGGGATTGCTCGGTGCGGTGGCCGCCGTGAGCTTGCTCGTGGGCGGCATCGGCATCATGAACATCATGCTGGTATCAGTCACCGAGCGCACACGCGAGATAGGGGTTCGCATGGCCATCGGTGCGCTTGAGCGCGAAGTCTTGCTGCAGTTTCTAATTGAAGCGGTGGTCTTGTCTGCGCTAGGCGGTGTAGTAGGCATTGTTGTGGCGTTTGCGGCGTGTTATGGCGTCACGTCATTGATGGGGATGCCGTTTTTGTTTGACCCGTGGGTCAATCTGCTGGCGTTCTTGTTTTCTGCTGCCATCGGGGTGGTGTTCGGGTATGCGCCTGCGCGGCGTGCCGCTCGCTTAAACCCCATCGATGCCTTGCGTCATGAATAGACCAGTGACCACGGGCTAAGCCGTGGATAAGAAGCGGAGGTCATTAAATGTCCGAGGTTTCGATGCTGGCATTTTCAGGGAGCTGGCATGAGTTCAATTTATCCATAACATATTGAAAAACATGATTTTTGCCTGTAAAATTCAATTTAACTAAAAATCAGGCAAACATGTGAAACCCTTAACTGACCAGCAGCGGCTCCAGCTTGTGGAGTCGGAGCAAATTTACGACGCTTGGCGGCAAGCGCACTGGCGAAGGCATGATTATCGCTATGGCATGCGTTGGAAAAAGGTGCGCAACTACGAATATCTTATTCGGCTCACCGATGGTCGGGGCAATGGTCGATCGCTTGGTCGGCGTGATGCGGCAACGGAACAGCTTTACGCGAGTTTCAACAAAGGCAAGGCCGCTGCCGAGGATATCTGGCGAGGTTTATCTGAGCGCATTGAGCTGCAACGCCGTCTAAACCGAGCGCTCAGGCTTGGTCGGATGCCCACCATTGTTGGCGATATTTTGCTGGCTTTGGATAAAACCAGAGCGCTGAAAGAATTACGAGTGGTGGGTACGCATGCTCTATTTGCTTATGAAGCGATGGCAGCTATCGAGTTCAAAGTTGACTTGCTGGCGTCTGGGGACATCGATTTGCTGTTTGATAGCCGAAAAAAGTTTTCACTCATCAGTAAACGGCTCGATGGGCGCGGTGTTCTGTCAGTCTTGCAAAAAGTTGATGCAAGTTTTGAGGTGGCTGGTACGAATCAATTTAGAGCGGTCAATAAGACCGGCTTCATGGTTGATCTAATCACGCAAGACAAGGGATTAAAGTCTGATGCCCCCGGTCCGTTTGTTCAAGGGGATTTGTCGGCAGCTGCTGTGCCGAATTTGGAATGGTTGGCAAACGCCCCTCGTATTGAGCAAGTGGTCATTGCAGCGAATGGCCAGCCCGTGATGATGCCGGTACCTGATCCCCGAGCCTTTGCGATTCATAAGGCTTGGTTATCTGAACGGCTTGACCGCGAACCGGTAAAAAAGCAAAGAGACTTGAATCAAGCCCGTATGCTCAGCGATTGTTTGAAAGAATATCTGCCGAATTTTCCGCTGGATTCCGAAGCGATTGCTGCAATGCGTTACCCGCTTAGCGCGTAAAGCCCCGTTCTTCAGGACGGGGGTGTAAGCGCGGCGCAGCCTATATGTCAGTTTTTGGTTTTTATGTCATCTTGGTCATCTTAGCCTATCGTATCCTCAGTGTTTTTGATACAATCATTGTCAATATGGAAGTGAACCGCGAAGCCTTTAAATTCAGGCCCAATTCCACCACAGAGTCAAGATTTAAATGTGTTGAATGCGGTTATACGGAAAACGCCGACTAGGTTGGCGCTTTAAATGTATGAGCCCGAGGGCATCGGGTGATCGCCTGTGGAGTTGAAACGTTGGTTTTAACGATGAAGCAGGAACCATTGGGAAGTAGCGATACATGCCCAATCTTGGCGGCTTGATAAAGCCGCTGGGAATCCTCGTCGTTCCGGACGGGGAGGACGTCAATTGCCGCTCGCTGTCATTGATCGCGCTTTAAGCGTTCTGCGCGTGAGTCACTAAAAAACGTCGAGAAATAAAAAAAGCGCCTCGAGGGCGCTTTTTCATATAGTGGCGGAGCGGACGGGACTCGAACCCGCGACCCCCGGCGTGACAGGCCGGTATTCTAACCAACTGAACTACCGCTCCGCAGCGGTACTACTAAAACACGACTAAAACCTTGGCGTCCCCTAGGGGATTCGAACCCCTGTACCCACCGTGAAAGGGTGGTGTCCTAGGCCTCTAGACGAAGGGGACCCGGACCTTGCAAATTCGCTGAGACTTGGTGGAGGTAAGCGGGATCGAACCGCTGACCTCTTGCATGCCATGCAAGCGCTCTCCCAGCTGAGCTATACCCCCAGAATCTGCGAAGAACAAGATTATGCATGAAACTTTAGTTCTTGGCAAATTGAACTGGCTCAACGGGGTGCTGTAAATCGTACGTCAGGCACTTCAGGCGATGGGCTTTGTCTTAAAAGGCGAACCCAGTGCCTCATTGTACGCGGCTAGCCCACGTTTTTCTCGGTCAAGGTAATCGGCCACCGCTTGGGTGAACCCCGCGTGTGCTAGCCAGTGTGCCGAGCGGGTTTGCACCGGTGTGAATCCGCGCGCCATTTTGTGTTCACCCTGTGCGCCACCTTCAATGATATCGATCTGATTGTCGATGGCCCATTGGATCGGCGTGTAGTAGGCCACCTCGAAATGCAGGCAGTCGATGTGTTCGAGACCGCCCCAATAGCGTCCATAGAGCTTTTTGGTTTGCTTGCCACTGACAGGATCAGTGACCACATCTAGCCACAGCAGCGAGGATGCGATGGGTCTGGCCTCTCGGTGAGCTAACACCATCACACAGTGTTGCGGGTCAACGAGTCGGAAGAACTCTCGGGTCAGATAGGGTGGATTGCCGCGTTCAGCATAGGTGTTGTCATAACAGCGATAGAAGAAATCCCAATCGGCCTCGGTAATTTCATCGCCTGTTTTAACAACTGTACCCACACCGGCTTGCGCTACCTTGCGTCGTTCTGCCCGAACTTTCTTGCGTTTGGGCTGAGTCAATTGCGCTAAGAACTCGTCAAATGTCGACCAGCCCGGGTTGTGCCAATGAAACTGGGTGTGGTGACGTGTCAGGCAGCCCGCGCCCGCTAGGCGTTCTTGTTCATCTTCGGTGGTGTAGAGCACGTGAAGCGATGACAGGTCAGTCGCGCTGACGGTTTTAACCAATGCATGTGCGGCCAGTGTTTGGTCCTCGGGCGTACATAGCAAGCGCGCCGATGTCACGGGCGTGAACGGTACTCCCGACATCCACTTTGGGTAGTAACGCAGACCCGCACGCTGATACGCATCTGCCCAAGCCCAATCAAACACGAACTCCCCATACGAGTGGCCTTTGATGTAGAGCGGGACCGCCGCCACGACGGCTTGCGAGACCTCGTCTTGAATCAATAAATGCTGGGGCTGCCAACCGGTATCCGGGCACACGCTTTGCGACTGCTCAAAGGCCTGCAAGAAACGATGGGAGGTCAGCATGGAGCCACCGGCTTGCGCATTCAGGGCGTCCCATGTTTGTGCATCAATCTCGGTAATATCACCAAGAGAACGTACCAGCAAAGCTTCAGACATGAGGTGGGCAACGTTGGTTGTATATGGTTGTATCTAGTTCAGCGCTGTTGTGCGTCACTGTGTTTGTTTGCGGTGGGTTCAAAGTCGCTTACGACTGACCACGGCTGCTAGTAGTATGAGGCACACCAGTATCCACATGGGGTAGTTCCCCCATCGCGTGTATGGCGTCAGTCCCGTGTGCCCCTGAACCTGCACGTCAACGTAGCCAGCTGCGAGCACGGGTAACTCAGCAATGACCCGTCCTGATGGGTCAATGGCACCAGTGATGCCGGTGTTGGTGGCACGCAGCGTTGGGCGACGGGTCTCCATGCTGCGAAACCGTGCCATTTGCCAGTGCTGACGCAAAGCCCAGCTATCACCAAACCACCCCAGGTTGCTGAAATTCGCTAAAACCGTAGCACCCTGTCTGACCGCTGGCAGCAGTTCAACACCAAAGATGTCTTCATAGCAAATATTGGGCGCTACCTTTTGCGCACCAATTTCAAACGGTGCTTGATCCGCACTCCCGGCATTAAAGTCACCAAGCGGGATTTGCATCAGGTCAATAAACCAACGAAACCCGGTAGGGACGAACTCACCAAATGGCACCAGGTGTTGTTTGTCGTAGCGTTTGTTGGCCATGCCTTGCGCCAGCTGCGCGGGCGATTGTTCGGCATCGATGGCAATGACGCTGTTGGTATAGCGGCCTGGCTGCGGACCGTACAAGGGTGCGCCAAGCAGAATCGTGTTGCCTTGTTCGGTGGCAATATCGATCCAGTCTTGCCAATGGTCAGCAGGCACCTGATTGGATAAGCGCGCGATGATGGTCTCAGGCAGCAAGATCAGATCGGGGTGGGGCGTATCGCCGGCTTTGGGGCTTTGATGGGTGGCCAAGTCCGTGTGGTGCGCATGAGCCTGCTCAAAGCGTTGCGCATCAAACTTCATACCTTGATCGACACTGCCTTGTACGAGCCGAGCCGTCAGCGGCGCACCCGTAGCCTCAGTGAAGCTCGTTTGCTGTAGCAAGGCACCAATAAAGGCCAAGACGATGGCGCACGCCACGGCAAGGGCACGTTTGGGCGTCACCGTGCTGTCACGTTGTTGGGTTTCAGCAGCCAGCGTGGCGGCCAAAGCACCGGCTATCCAGGCTGTGATCCAGGTCGTGCCAGCGGCGCCTGCAAGCACCGACCAACCTGAGATCCAGCTGTCAGTCTGCCCATAGGCCGTGCCCAACCATGGAAAGCCGGTAAAGACAACGCCGCGAAGCATCTCAGTCAGCGTCCAGGCGCTGGCCCACACACTGGCCATCCACAACAGATTTATGGGGCGTATCCGGTTGGTACCAATGAGCAACCACGCCGTGAGCCCAAACGCTAGTGCCGGATAAAGGGCCAAGTAAAGGCTAAACAGCAGTAACGCCAGCCACGCCAATGGCAAGGCCATCTGTCCATAGACGTGCATGCTGATGGTGAGCCAGTAAAGCCCAACGACAAAGGTGCCTAGTCCAAACATAAGGCCAGTGATTGCAGCCTCTTTGGGTGTTTGACTAAAAGCCCGGTGTGCGGCAAAAGCTAGCACCACCAGCTGCACCCAGCCCAGTGACCAAGCTGGCAGCGGCAGTGGCGCAAAGGTCAGAGCGAACAATGCACCATACAGCGCTGGCCAGAGAATCAGGCGCGCGCGCATGATCGCGGTTACGCCTGCGGGGTCGGTTCAGCTTTCAGGTGCGGCAGGCGCCGCGCACGCACCCAGATCGCGCGACGTGAATCGGCTCTTAGCACCTCGAATTGCAGGTCCTCAAGCGCATGGCGATCGCCACGACGCGGGATGCGTCCAAGCTCGTGCGCCAGCCACCCCCCGAGCGTGTCGTAGTCACCTTCAGGAATCTCGCAATGAAGCAGTTCACTGATTTGCTCAAGCTCGGTGGTGGCCAGGATACGCCATGTGTTGTGTCCGTCAGGAAAGATGGTTTGCTCGCTGTCGTCGTACTCATCCTCGATGGCGCCAACGATTTGCTCGAGCACGTCTTCAAGTGTGACGAGTCCCGTGATGCCGCCGTGCTCGTCAATAACGATTGCAATATGGTTGCGGTGGCTACGAAACTCTTGCAGCAACACGTTCACCCGCTTGGTTTCCGGGATAAAAACTGCTGGGCGCACCAAGTCACGCAGTGTCAAGGTGGGGTTGAGCATATGACGCAATAGGTCCTTGGTCATAAAAATTCCGATCAGATTGTCTGGGGAATCTTCATAGACAGGAAAGCGTGAGTGCGCCATTTCCACGATCTTGGGTAACAGGCTTGATAAGGGCTCATTGACGTCCAGCAAATCCATGCGCGCGCGTGGCACCATGATGTCAGCGGCCGTTTGGTCTGAAACGGCCAAGGCGCCTTTGAGCATGGTGTAGGCGTTGCTATCGATTAACTCGCGTTCGCGCGCCGCTTCAAGCACCGTGAATATGCCTTCACGGTCTTCGGGCTCACCGCGAACCAACGAGAGGATCCGGTCAACAAGGGATTTTTTTGATTTGGATTTGTCGCCTGGTTCTTGACCAGGCTCGCTAGGGTATGGTTCTGGCATCTTGGATGCAATCAAGTTTCGACAGGGCTAGGATAACCTAAAGCGCATGACAATCGAGCGCCTTGGGCTTGATCATACCGACATTTTTGCCAGTCGGACGTTGACCTAGCTGGCATAGGGGTCCGCTATGCCCCAGCGCGCCAGCACACGGGTTTCTGTGGACTCCATGGCGCTGGCTTGCTCGGCCTCCAGGTGGTCATAGCCCAGGGCATGCAGCGTGCCGTGGACGACCAAGTGGGCGGCGTGGTGCAAGTAGGTCTTGTGTTGTGCTTTGGCCTCGGCCTTTAAAACCAGCGTACAAATTACAATGTCAGCCATGACGCACCGCTCTTGACCTAGGGCGCTGTCGTATTCAAAGGTCAGCACGTTAGTGGCGTAGTCTTTGTGACGATAGGTCTGGTTGAGCGTTTTGCCTTCGCGCTGCCCGACCAAGCGGATGGTTAGCGTGAGCTGATCAATGCCTGAAGTGTCAGCTGCCTGCAAGGCACCTAGGACCCAGCGCCGAATGCGCCAGCGCGCTAAGTGCTCGTCGTTGATGCCGTACTGCACCGCTAGCGACAGTTTAGGGGTTTTGTTGGGCGTCTTGGTCATAAGCGTCAACGATACGGGCAACCAGCGGGTGGCGGACCACATCACGGCTTGTGAAGGCTGTTTTGGCGATGCCTTGCACATCCTCAAGCACCCGCACGGCGTGGGCCAATCCGCTGGTCTGACCGCGCGGCAAGTCCACCTGAGAGGGGTCTCCGGTCACCACGGCTTTGCTGCCAAACCCGATGCGGGTCAGAAACATTTTCATCTGCTCAGGCGTGGTGTTTTGTGCTTCATCCAGGATTACAAAGGCATTGTTCAATGTGCGCCCACGCATGTAGGCCAGCGGGGCGATTTCGATGGTTTGTTTTTCAAATAAGCGTTGAACCTTGTCAAACCCCATTAGGTCATACAGCGCGTCATACAGTGGGCGTAGATAAGGATCGACTTTCTGTGCCAAATCACCAGGCAAAAATCCGAGTCGTTCGCCGGCTTCCACAGCTGGTCGTGTCAGGATCAGGCGTTGAACATTGTCGCGCTCCAGCGCGTCGATGGCGCAAGCCACAGCCAGCCAGGTTTTACCGGTGCCAGCAGGCCCCGTGCCAAACGTGATGTCGTGCTTGAGAATATGCTCAATGTACTCAGCCTGACGTGGCGTACGTGGCTTGAGATCGCTGCGCCGAGTGTGTAATTGGTAATCACTTGAGGTGCTGGTGGCCTGACTTGACTGGTTTACCCGCGCTTCGACGATGCCGAGTTGCACCTCGTCAACGGTGAGATCGTGCTTTTGTGCCTGCGCATGAAAACGCTGCAACAAAGCGGCAGCCTGATCAACCTGCTCACCGGTAATCTCAAAGGTGTTGCCACGCCGACCAATGGCCACACCCAAGGCTTGGCTGACTTGACGCAAGTTCTCATCGAGTGGCCCGCACAGCCGGGCGAGCTGTTGGTTGTCACCGTCGAGTGTGATGCGTTTGGTCTGATTCAAGCTAGCCCCGCTTCAGGCTGTCTAGTGAGTACCTCGCCGCGCAGGCTGTTGGTATAGGCTGCGGTGATGGTGACATCGACCAACTCCCCAATTAACCGGGCGTTACCGACGAAGTTCACGATACGGTTGTTCTCTGTACGGCCCATCATCTCACTGGGGTCACGCCGCGATGGCCCCTCCACCAATATGCGTTGCTTGGTGCCAATCATGGCCTGCGCAATGGTACCGGCCTGTTCGCCAATCCGAGCTTGCAGACGCTGCAGGCGCTTGAGTTTGACGCCAGCAGGTGTGTCATCCGTTAAGTCAGCCGCCGGTGTGCCGGGGCGCCGCGAGTAAATGAATGAGAAGGATGTATCAAACCCGATGTCTTCGATTAACTGCATGGTCTTGTCAAAGTCTTCATCGGTCTCGCCAGGAAAGCCAACGATAAAGTCTGAGGACAAAGTGATGTCAGGGCGCGCTTGGCGCAAGCGTCGTGCGATGGATTTGAATTCCAAGGCGGTGTAGCCGCGTTTCATGGCCGCGAGCACGCGATCGCTACCGGATTGCACTGGCAAATGCAGAAATGAGACGAGTTTGGGCAGTCGAGCATAGGCATCGATCATGCGTGAGGTCATCTCTTTGGGGTGAGAGGTTGTATATCGAATGCGCTCAATCCCAGGGACTTCGTGCACGTACTCGAGCAGCGTTGCGAAATCCGCGATCGTGTTGCCATCACCCATGATGCCACGGTAAGCATTGACGTTCTGTCCGAGCAAGGTCACTTCTTTGACACCTTGGTCAGCTAGGTCGGCTACTTCGACGAGCACGTCTTCAAACGGGCGAGAGATCTCTTCGCCGCGTGTGTAGGGCACGACACAGAAGCTGCAGTATTTGCTGCAGCCTTCCATAATCGAAACAAAGGCGGTGGGACCTTCTTTGCGAGGAGGGGGTAGCGCATCGAATTTTTCGATTTCAGGAAAGCTAATGTCTACCTGCGGCTTACCAACACTGCGGCGCTTGTCGATGAGTTCTGGCAAACGGTGCAGCGTTTGTGGACCAAACACCACATCGACGTAGGGGGCGCGTTTGACGATGGCATCACCTTCTTGGCTGGCCACACAGCCACCAACACCAATAATCAGGTTGGGATTGGCTTGCTTGAGTTCACGCACGCGTCCGAGATCAGAAAAAACCTTTTCCTGAGCTTTTTCTCGGATTGAGCAAGTGTTAAACAAAATGACATCAGCCTCTTCGGCCTTGGTTGTGAGCTCAGCAGGGGAGTCCTTCCCAAGCACATCAAACATCTTGTCGGAGTCGTATTCGTTCATCTGGCACCCAAAGGTGCGAATGAATACTTTTTTTGTCGTTCGTGTCATGTTGTGTCGCCGTGACGGGTTTTGATCCCGGGGGCGTCCTATGTAAAAAATAACAGTAAATAAAAAGATCGTGGATCTGATTAAGGCTAAAGCTGCTCAGTCAATCTTATAAAGGCGTGTCAATAAAACCGTCAACGCGCATGGTGTCTGCAAACTGACCCTGAGGGGAACTTGGCACTTGGCACTCACTCCTCGGTGTAGACCTCTTCAAGCTCATCGGTCTTCTTGACCGGTTTGACCAGATCTTCACGTTTGACGCCTAGCCACATGGCAATCGATGCTGCGACAAAAATCGATGAATAAATACCAAACCAGATACCAATGGTCAGTGCCAGGGCAAAGTACTCGAGCGTCGGGCCACCAAAAATGAGCATGGATAGCACCATGACCTGTGTCGATCCATGCGTGATGATAGTTCGCGACATCGTCTGGGTGATGGCGCCATCGATCACATCTCTGACTTCAACATTGCGAAGCTTACGAAAGTTCTCACGGATTCGGTCCATGATCACCACAGACTCGTTGACCGAGTAGCCGAGCACGGCTAAGACGCCGGCTAACACCGATAGGGAGAATTCCCACTGAAACAGCGCAAAAAAGCCGAGGATGATCACCACATCGTGCAAGTTGGCTACCACACCGGCTATAGCAAACTTCCATTCAAACCGGATTGCCAGATACACCACGATACCGATGATCACAAAGAGCAGCGCCAGCAGGCCGCTTTCAACCAGTTCCCGTCCGATCTGCGGGCCAACGTACTCCACCCTCTGCAGCAAAATGTCCGGTGTGCCAGCCGTCAGAGCCCCCATCACCGCATCGCTTTGATCGGTTGAAGATTGTCCGTCAATGGCAGGTAGTCGGATCAATACGTCACGTGAAGTTCCGAAGTTCTGCACCTGAAAGTCGGTGTAGCCTAGGGTCTCAAGCTCTTGCCTTACTTCAACGAGCGGTGCTGTATCCGGGTAGGTCAATTCAATGACTGTGCCGCCGGTGAACTCGATCGACAGGTTAAACCCACGTACAGCGATAAAAACCACGGCTAATACAAAAAACACCAGACTGATGGCATTAAGCGCCAACGCGTGGCGCATGAATGGGATGGTGCGGGAGATACGAAAAAATTCCATGGTGTATTAGCCCTTCGAGTCCTTCGGTTTCCAGATGGTGCCGATGGACAGCCCCTTGAGTTTCTTTTTGCCACCGTGGGTGATGTTGACCATGGAACGAACGACCACGACCGCTGAAAACATCGATGTCAGGATCCCCAGACAATGCACCACGGCAAAGCCTCGAACTGGTCCAGTACCAAAAATCAGCAACGCGATACCCACAATAAGCGTGGTTAAGTTTGAATCCAGAATTGTGCCCCAAGCACGTTCGAAACCAATCTGGATGGCCGCTTGTGGCGATTCGCCACGACGCAGTTCTTCTCGAATTCGTTCGTTAATTAGTACGTTGGCGTCAATGGCCATACCGATGGTCAGTGCAATAGCGGCGATACCCGGCAAGGTCAGTGTGGCTTGGAGCATGGACAATAACGCAAGCAACAAAAACACATTGATGGTCAAGCCCGTAGCAGAAAAGAGGCCAAACAGCCGGTAGTAGGCAACCATAAAGATGGCGACTGCCACAAAACCCCAAAGGGTGGCATTAAAGCCTTTGGCGATGTTTTCTGCGCCCAAGCTAGGACCAATGGTGCGCTCTTCGATGATGGTCATGGGTGCAGCGAGCGAACCGGCGCGCAGCAGCAGTGAAATGTCAGCTGCTTCTTCAGCGCTCATGCTGCCGGAGATCTGTACCTGTCCGCCGGGGATTTCGCTGCGGATAACCGGAGCGGTGACAACTTGCCCTTTGCCTTTTTCAAACAAAAGGATGGCCATGCGGTTGCCGATATTGTCGCGTGTGATGTCGCGGAAAATTCGCGCGCCTTTGCTGTCAAGCGTCAGGTGCACGGCAGGCTGCTGGGCCTGCGAGTCACGTCCGGCTTGGGCGTCTTGCAGGTTCTCGCCCGACAAAATGACTTGACGGCGCAATAGCAACGGCCTGCCATCGCTGTCTTCGTAGCGCTCCAGGCCAAATGGCACACGACCGGCAGACAATGCGCTCATGGCTGTGGGAGAGTCATCAACCATGCGGATTTCAAGGGTGGCGGTGCGCCCGAGAATGTCTTTGGCCTTAGCCACGTCTTGCACGCCTGGCAGTTGCACCACGATCCGGTCTGCGCCTTGTTGTTGGATCACGGGCTCGGCCACGCCAAGCTCATTGATTCGGTTGTGCAGGGTCGTGATATTTTGTTTGAGCGCTGAACTTTGGACCGCGGCAATGGCGCCTGGTTCAAGCTGACCAATCAATTGCGGCTTGCCGCTATTCATGCCTTGGCTCACGCCACCTGTGAATTCCATGTCGTTGTAGCGATTGCGCAAAAGCGTCAGCGCCTGATTTCGCGCTTCATCGTCGGGAAATACCGTTACCACCGACAAGTCCTCGCGATCCGAGGATATGCTCGGGATGCGGTCTTCGCGTAGGGTCGTACGAATTTCAGTGGCCAGTGACTCGTAACGTGCTGTTAGTGCGCCGCGCATGTCGACTTGTAGCAAGAAGTGCACACCGCCTCTTAAGTCCAGGCCCAGATACATGGGATTGGCGCCAATATCGCTTAACCACTTGGGAGAGGCTGGCAATAGGTTAAGTGCCACGGTGTAACTCGGGTCCGTAGCATCCGGATTCAAGGCACGCTCAATGACGTCACGCGCCACGAGCTGGGTATCCGTATCGGCAAAGCGAACCCTGACCGTCCCAACTGGACCGTTGCGTTCAAAGCTTGAGCCTGTGTTGGTGATACCGGCTTGCGACAGAATGCCCTCGACCTGACGTTGCATCTCAGGTTCGATTTTGATGGTGGCTTTTGCGCTAGAGACCTGAACAGCAGGCGACTCACCAAAAAAGTTTGGCAGGGTGTACAAGAGCCCCAAAACCAGGGCGACCAAGACGGTCAGGTATTTCCAGAGAGGATAACGGTTCATCAAAACTCGCTGGCAGCAGATGTGCTGCAAAAACGCACCGCCGGCATCAAGCCGGCGGTGCGGTCAAACCTATCAATCAGAGTTGCTTCATGGTGCCTTTAGGTAGCACCGTCTGCACGGCGGAGCGTTGAATCAGCACTTCGACTGGCTTTTCCGCCAACTCAGATACTTCAACGCCGATGTAGCTGTCAGTTACTTTGGTGATCTTGCCAACCATGCCGCCGACGGTCACGACCTCATCACCCTTGCCTAAGCCGGCAACCAGCGCCTTGTGTTCTTTCTGACGCTTCATCTGTGGACGAATCATCAGAAACCACAAAATGACGAACATTAGAATAATGGGTAAGAAACCCATCAGCGATCCTGCATCGCCACCAGCTTGTGCCAGCACCAAACCGGCCGAATCTTGCAAAGACATTAAAGCCTCCTTAGTCATACCTGATAAAAGTTGCACGCTATTGTACCGAGTTGGATGCGCGCTGCTGAAGAAACTCGCTCGCCCATGCCTGAAGTGACTGATTTTCGATGGCTTGGCGCATTTCAGCCATGATTTTTAAGTAGAAATGTAAGTTATGTAGTGTGTTCAATCGCGACCCGGTAATTTCATTCAATCGCTGCAGATGATGCAAGTAGGCGCGCGAGAAATGCTGGCAGGTGTGGCACTCGCAATTCTCGTCGAGTGGCCGGTCGTCGTTGCGATATTTGGCGTTCCTAATCTTGATGTCACCGTGACGCGTAAACAACCAGCCATTGCGCGCATTGCGAGTGGGCATGACGCAGTCAAACATATCCACACCAGCAAGCACGCCGGCCACGAGGTCTTCCGGGGTGCCAACACCCATCAAATAACGCGGCGCCTGTTTGGGTAACTTCGGCGTCGTGTGCTCGAGAATACGCATCATCTCGGCCTTGGGCTCGCCCACCGACAGCCCGCCAATAGCGTAGCCGTGAAAGCCAATGTCGGTCAGTGCCGCTAGCGACACCTCACGTAGATCCTCGTACATGCCGCCTTGCACGATCCCAAACAGCGCATTGGGGTTGCCTAAACGCTCAAATTCAGCTTTGGATCGCTTGGCCCAGCGCGCTGACAACTCCATGGACTGCGCAGCTTGCGAATGAGTGGCAATTTGATCACCAATTTTGTACGGGGTGCATTCGTCAAATACCATCACGATGTCACTGTTTAAGCTGCGCTGGATCTGCATGGAAATCTCTGGTGTCAGAAACAAGCGCGCACCGTCAACGGGCGAGGCAAATCTCACGCCTTCTTCAGTAATCTTGCGCATGCCTTGCAAGCTAAAGACCTGAAAGCCACCCGAATCGGTCAGAATCGGTTTGTCCCACCCCATAAATCCATGTAATCCACCATGCTGCTCTAAAATCTCCGTGCCGGGTCTGAGCCATAAGTGAAACGTATTACCGAGTACGATCTGCGCGCCGATCTCTTTGAGTTCATGCGGCAACATGGCCTTGACGCTGCCGTAGGTGCCAACTGGCATGAATATCGGCGTATTGACATCACCATGGTTCAGTGTCAGTCGCCCACGTCGGGCTGCCCCGTCGGTGGCTAGTAGTTCAAATTTCATCGAGCGGTCCTTTTTCCAGGAACATGGCGTCACCGTAACTGAAAAAGCGATAACGCTCGCTAACCGCATGGGCATAGGCGGCTTTCATGGTGGACATGCCAATAAATGACGCCACAAGCATCAAGAGGGTTGACTGCGGTAGATGAAAGTTGGTGATCATGGCGTCGACTATTCGCCAATCAAATCCGGGTTTGATAAAGAGTTCGGTGTCGTCCTGGTGGGCGCGCAATTGGCCGGCATTGGCCACACACGTTGATTCCAGGGCCCGCACGCTCGTCGTGCCGACAGCGATAACGCGCCCGCCGGCGGCTTTTGCGGATTCAATGGCTTGCACTGTTTCAGCCGGTACCGTGTACCACTCGCTGTGCATGATGTGGCGCGACAGATCGTTGTCGCGCACGGGCTGGAAGGTCCCAGCACCCACATGCAAGGTCACAAACGCCTTGTCAATGCCATGGTCGCTCAAGGCATCAAGCATCGCCTCATCAAAATGTAGACCCGCTGTGGGTGCGGCCACGGCACCAGGGTGACGCGCGTAGACCGTCTGATAACGCGCCTCGTCTTCTGCAGAGTCCGGGTGTTCGATGTAGGGCGGCAAGGGCACGTGACCGTACTGATCCAGTGCACCAAGAACATCCTCTTTGAACTCGAGCTCAAAGAGGTCTTGTGCGCGTGCCAGTACAGTGACCTCCAGCGCATCGGCTAGTAATAGCTGGCTACCGGGTTTAGGCGTTTTACTGGCTTTGACGTGTGCCAGCACGCGATGGCCATCGAGAATTCGTTCAACCAGGACTTCAACTTTACCGCCGGTGTCCTTAGAACCGAGCAGGCGCGCCTTAATCACCAGTGTGTCGTTAAATATCAGAATGTCATGCGGTTTTAAAAGACTGAGCAGGTCGGTAAAGCGCCGATCGACGAGCGCGCCATTGGCTGTTACATGTAAAAGTCGACTATTGGTGCGTTGGTCGGCTGGATGCTGAGCAATCAGTTCTTGAGGCAAGTCGTAATCGAAGTCGGCCAGTGTGTAAGCCTCGGGTGTCTGACTTGTTTGGCCAAGCGGTGAATTTGCGTGATCGTTCAATGCACTTCCTGCCATAATGATGACTATTAAATGGTTTGGTAGGTATACCGACCGGCATGATTGTATCGGTCGTGGCACGCCGATGCGCAAAAACCGCGTAGGGTTAAGGTAACCGCAGTAACCGCACTAACCGCGTAGACACAAACGAGGGGATTTAAATGTTGCGACATGTCATGGCAATGATGGTCATCATGGTTTCAGGGGTTTCAGGTGGCCTGGCTTACGCCGCCGATAAGGCGATGCCAGCCGAAGTGGCCAGAGCTTGGGCCAAGACCGGTTTGCCCGAATCATCGATGTCCATGGTCATTGAAGAAGTCGGCGGCAGTCGCTTGGCTGGCGTGAACGCCGCCGAGTTTAAAAACCCGGCATCGGTGATGAAACTGCTGACCACGTGGGCGGCAGTCAGTGAGCTTGGTCCAGACTTTGTGTGGCGCACGGCATTGTTAATCGATGAGAATGCCAAGATCAGTGACACGGGTGTTTTGTCGGGCCCAGTTTACTTGCGTGCCACAGGTGACCCTTTGATCTTGTTAGAAGACTTGTGGCGCCTGCTGCGTGAACTGCGCTTTAGAGGCATTACGCAAATTAACGATATTGTGGTGGATCGATCGGCGTTTTCTGAGGTGGCGATTAACCCGGGCGATTTCGATGGCATGCCCGATCGGCCGTACAACGCAAGTCCTGATGCATTCATGATTGGTTTTGGTGCCCTGCGGTTGGTGTTTACGCCGGACTTGCAGGCCAAGCGTTGGCGTGCGTTTGTAGACCCACCCATCACTGGCGTGGATATCGACAGCAACATCAAGTACCTCGATGGCAGTTGCCGGCGTGGTCCGAATGTCGGCATTCGCATGGTTGAAAACGGTAATGATGTGCGGTTCCGTGTCGATGGCGAGGCTTACGGTGCTTGTGGCGAATTTGATTTCTATCGTCTAGCCTTTGATCAGCAAGTTTTCGCCGCGCGAGCCTTGCGTAGCATGTGGACTGAGTTGGGCGGCACGATGACCGGTGACGTCAAAGCCGGTACGACCCCGAACAATGCCATGCCGGTTGCTGCGCATCAGTCACCGCCTTTGGCTGAAGTCATACGCCTGGTGAACAAGCGCAGCAACAACGTTATGACGCGGGTCTTGATGCTTACCCTCGGCGCGCAGTTTGGTCCGCGGCCGGCCACGGTGGCCAGCAGCGCGGGGGTGGTGAAACAGATCATTTCCCGTCAGGGCATTGAGCTTGGCCAGACCGTGGTGGACAATGGGTCTGGGCTGTCACGGGACGCGAGGATCAGTGCTGACGTCATGTCAGATATCTTGCAACACGCATGGCGCTCGCCCACGATGCCTGAGTTCGTCTCATCCATGGCGATTCTGGGCATTGATGGCACACTCAGACGTCGTCTAAGTAACAACGATGCGCGAGGCTACGCCAACATGAAGACAGGTGCACTTAAAAATGCCCGAGCCATTGCTGGCTATGTCTTAGCCAAGTCTGGCAAGCGCTACGTGTTCGTAAGTCTGGTCAATCATCCGCAAGCCTACAAAGCGCGCAATTTTGAGAATTACGTGATGGATTGGCTAAATGAGCGTTGATGCTGATCAGAACCAGAACCAGAACCGAACCCCGGGCGGTATCGGCGTAATTACAACAGTACATAGCAGGAGAAGGTCGCGTGGCATTGCATGAAATCAAGCACCCTTTGGTCAAGCACAAGCTTGGGTTGATGCGCGGTGCTGCGCTTAGCACCAAAAGTTTCCGAGAGTTGGCGCAAGAAGTCACCACATTGTTGATGTATGAAGCCAGCAAAGACTTTGCCATGGAGGCGCATCAAGAGCAGGGCTGGGCAGGTGAGGTAACTGTTGAGCGGGTGGCTGGTAAGAAAGTGACGGTCGTACCGATCTTGCGTGCAGGCATTGGCATGCTTGATGGGGTGCTGCATTTGATTCCAGGCGCGCGCGTCAGTACGGTTGGTTTGGCCCGCAATGAAGATACGTTGCAAGCCCACACCTATTACGAGCGTTTGGTTGGACAACTAGAGCAACGCACCGCGATCATCGTGGATCCGATGTTGGCAACAGGTGGCTCGATGGTTGCCGCGATCGAGTTACTCAAAAAATCCGGTGCCAAGGATATTCGGGCACTGGTGATGGTCGCAGCCCCCGAAGGCATCAAACGTGTAATGGACGCCCATCCTGATGTGGAAATCTACACCGCAGCAGTCGACCAAGGTTTGAATGAGCATGGTTATATCGTGCCAGGTCTGGGAGACGCCGGTGATCGGGTGTTCGGTACCAAACAAAAGCACCCGGACTAGGGTGTTGCGGTTTAAGCAGAAACCATTCAGAGACCATGACTCTTAAAACAAGCGCGTGGCTGTTGTCGCTGCTGGCCGTGTTGGTGGTCGCTAGCATGCTGACCGGCCCAGCTAAGGTTGGTCTGGCCGAGCTTGGTGATTGGTTCGCTGGGCAGGCAAATGCACAAACGAATTTGGTGCTTGGCGAGTTGCGTTGGCCCAGAACCTTAATGTCGCTACTCACGGGAGCGACATTGGCCGCGGGTGGTGCGGTCATGCAGAGCCTATTTCGCAACCCATTGGCTGAGCCTGGCTTGGTGGGGGTGTCTGCCGGGGCCGCGCTAGGTGCTGTGGTTGCCATGGCGCTGGGTGTTACTGGGTTTTTTGTGATCGGTGCAGCTGGTTTCGTGGGCGCGGTTACTGCCACGGCGATTGCTTGGCAGTTCGCGCGTGGCTGGCCAAGTTCCGCGGGTTTGCTGCTGGCCGGCGTGGCCATTAATGCTCTGGTGGCAAGCTTGATTAGCCTCTTGATTGCGTTTGCGCCCGATGCACAACTGCGTTCGATGACGTTTTGGACACTTGGCAGCATGAGTCGCACGCCGTGGCCTGTTGTCGTCGCGCTCGCGATCTGGTTGCCTTTGGGGTTTTGGTGGTTGTATCGACGCTGGCCGGCTCTCAATGCACTATTGCTTGGTGAGTCACAAGCAGCACACGTTGGCGTCAATGTGTCGGCACTACGTGGCAGCCTTATCGTAGCCATGGCACTACTGATTGGACCACTTGTGGCATTTACCGGCGCGATCAGCTTTGTGGGGTTATTAGTGCCACAACTCGTGCGCCGTCTTTATGGCAGTGATCATCGCCAACTGTTGCCGATTGCCGCAGTGATGGGGGCCGCCGCCGTGTTGGCAGCCGACATCTTGTCGCGCGTATTGATTGCACCAGCGGAGTTACCGGTCGGTGTGGTGATCAGCTTGATCGGCGCACCCGCCTTTTTGTGGGTGTTGCGCCGAACAGTGACGTGATGCATGGCCTGATGTACCGACCGATGTCAAAGACCCAGTGAGCCCCACAAATCATCGACCCGCTTTTTAGTGTCTTGATCCATTTTTATCGGACGACCCCATTCCCGATCCGTCTCGCCTGGCCACTTGTTGGTGGCGTCCATGCCAAGCTTGCCACCGAGACCTGAGACCGGTGAAGCAAAGTCTAGGTAGTCAATGGGTGTGTTTTCTGCGGTAATCGTGTCACGTACTGGATCCATGCGGGTGGTCATGGCCCAGACCACTTCTTTCCAGTCGCGTGTGTCGATGTCATCGTCGACCACGATCAGGAACTTGGTGTACATGAATTGGCGCAAAATACTCCAGATGCCGAACATCACACGTTTGGCGTGACCCGGATATTGTTTGCGTATGGAAATCACAGCCAACCGATAACTGCAACCTTCCGGCGGCAGATAAAAGTCTTTGATCTCAGGTAACTGGCGTTGCAGCAAGGGCACAAAGACCTCGTTTAACGCCACGCCAAGTACGGCTGGCTCGTCGGGTGGTTTGCCAGTGTAGGTGGTGTGATAGAGCGGCTGGCGACGCATCGTGATGCGATCAACTGTAAAAACGGGAAACCAGTCTTGTTCGTTGTAGTAGCCGGTATGGTCGCCGTACGGACCTTCAAGCGCGAGCTCATAGTCAGACGGTGGCTGTGCGGGAATGCCTGGGCCAGTTTGCGCTTGTACAGCGCGCGGGTCAGTCTTAGGTAACAAATGACCTTCGAGTACGATTTCAGCAGTGGCAGGCACGGTCAAGGTACTGCCAAGTGCGGCGGTTACTTCGGTGCGCGCGCCGCGCAGCAGCCCAGCAAACTGGTACTCAGACAAACTGTCAGGCACGGGCGTGACCGCCCCCAATGTGGTGGCCGGATCGGCACCAAGCGCCACGGCAATCGGAAACGGCTGGCCGGGGTTGGCGATGGCGTGGTCACGAAAGTCCAACGCACCACCCCTATGCGATAGCCAGCGCATGATGAGTTTATTGCGCCCAATCACCTGCTGGCGATAGATACCCAGATTCTGGCGTTTGGCATTGGGACCACGGGTGATGACAAGTCCCCAGGTTAAAAGCGGCGCAACATCGCCAGGCCAGCAGGTCTGAATCGGCAGTTTGTCCAAATCGACATCGTCACCTTCCCAAACCACTTCCTGGCAAGGGGCATTGCGCACATTCTTGGGGCTCATGTCCCAAAGCGCGGACTTGAGCATGGCCACCTTGCCAAGCGCATCGCGCAGGCCTTTTGGGGCCTCTGGCTCTCGCAGCGATGCCAGTAGTTGACCGATATCGCGCAACGAGGCGACATCATCAGCACCCATGCCCAGGGCAACGCGCTCTGGTGTGCCAAACAGATTGGCCAGCACAGGCATGCTCGCGGGTTTGCCAGCGTGGATGGGGTTTTCAAAGAGGAGGGCGGGCCCACCCTGGCGCAACACACGGTCGGCGATCTCGGTCATTTCTAGCCGGGTGTCGACTTTGGCACCAATGCGTTTGAGCTTGCCAGCTTTCTCAAGCTGCCCCAGAAAATCTCTCAGGTCACGATATCGCACGTTTTGTTTCCGTCTAGGTTTGGTGGTCATTTCATTAGCCGTTAAACTGCGGTTCATGACCGAAGCAACGACCGACGCATTATCGCCCAACAAGCGATCTTGGCTGGTACAAGCCCAGCAGCACGTGGCACTATTCGTTAAAACCGCAGGTGCATACTTAGGTGTGGCTGCCTTTGTGGTGGTGTTTCTGGTGCTGACCGTGCCTGCGTTACGAAACCAGGTGTCAGTTTTGCATGAGGCAATGCTCGTGGCGCTTGCGCCTGAGGGCACCCGAGACGCCATTTCCCGACTCGGTTTCGTGCCTAGCACGAACGCCGTTGCACCTGAAGTGCAGCCCGTTGATCTCGACAAAGTGCCTGAGCGAGAAATTGACCGGTTGCCCCAACCCCCGACCGAAATAGCGCGTTCAGACCGAATTGGCCTGCTTGGTGATATTCCGCTGGCGCAAATCGATGCTGCACGCGAGAAGTTCGGTGTAACCGAAGAACAAATGAAGGCGCTCGAGCACTACATCGCGCGCAAATATCGTGTTGCCAAGGCAGTGACGGATCGCATCGTCGAGTCTGCAATCGTGGTGGGTGCCGAACTTGATATCAATCCTGTTTTGATTTTGGCGGTGATGTCGGTCGAGTCACGCTTTAATCCCTATGCTGAGAGTGGTGCGGGCGCACAAGGTCTGATGCAGATCATGACACGCGTGCACACCGATAAATTCGAGAAGTTCGGTGAAGGCCCAGAAGATGCGTTTCATCCAGAGGTCAATATTCGTATCGGCGGGCAGATTTTGTATGACTGCATACGCCGGCGCGGTTCAGTGACCAATGGTTTGAAGTGCTATGTCGGTGCCACGACACCTGACGATGGTGGCTACAGCAAAAAAGTGCTTTCTGAGATGCGGCGCATGGCGCTCGCGGCCAAAATAAAAGTCTAAAGGTTTGAAAGTCTAGACATCAGGTTTTGTATCAAGTGCTTTTATCAAGTGCTTGTATTAAGTGCCTGCATTAAGAACCCGCCTTAAGCAATTGGTCCATGCGTTCAACAGCCTGCTCTAGGCGATCAAGCCCAACTGTGTAGGCCAAGCGTACCTTGGTGCTGGCATGGCCTGGCCCAAAATCGATGCCAGGCACCAATGCCACGCCGGCCTCATGTAGGACGGTGTCGACAAACGCGGCGCTGTCATTTGAAAAACGGCTGATATCGGCATACACGTAGAAAGCGCCATCTGGTTTGGCAGGCACCTCAAAGCCGATGGACTCTAGCGCTTGGACCAAATAGTCGCGGCGGGTGCGAAACGCCTCGCGACGGTGTTCAAATAAATCCAATGTCTGTGGCTCAAAACAAGCTAACGCGCCGTGTTGCGCAAGCGTGGGTGGGCAAATCATCAGACTAGCGGCAAGTTTCTCGATTGGCGCCACCAGATCAGGCGGCACAATCATCCAGCCAAGCCGCCAGCCAGTCATGTGAAAGTATTTAGAGAAGCTATTCAGAATGATCAGATTGTCATCAAGTGCCAGAGCTGATCGGCGCTGATCACGATAGGACAAACCCAGATAAATCTCGTCCATCATCACAAAGCCTGAGTGCCGGTGCACGGCAGCGATGATGTCTTTGAGCTGCTCAGACTCAATGGAGGTGCCGGTCGGATTACCCGGCGAGGCAATCAGTACGCCAGCGGTCTGTTCATTCCAGTGCGCGTTAATATCGTCGGCGGTGGGTTGGAAGTTTTGTGCAGCCTCGGTTCGCATCAGCCGCGTGGTGCCACCGGCGGCCATGATGAAGTTGGCATTGGCCGGGTAAGATGGGTCGGGCATGAGCACATTTTGTCCCGGGTTAATCAGTGCCAGACTCGCCAATAACAGTGCGCCACTTGCGCCGTTGGTCACAATCACGCGACTGGCGTCCACGGGGGCGCCAAGTTTGTCGCCGTAAAATTGGGCAATTGCTTGGCGCAGTGGCCAAATACCCGCTGCCGCACTGTACTTGCCGAGTCCTTGGTCGGTGGCTTTTTTAAGGGCTTGAGCGACGGCCGGGGCGGCGGTGAAGTCTGGCTCACCAATGCCTAAGCTGATAATGTCTCGGCCTTGTGCTCTTAGCGCTTCGGTGCGCTTAAATACCTCCATGGCATGGAAAGTTTGGGTATGCTGCAGGCGGTTGGCAAGCGTAGGCGTCATGTGGACCTCGATGAATCAAACTAGGTGAAATTGTAGTGTCAGAGCCATCTTCGCGTCGTTCATTTTTATTGGGTCGTCAGGCCACAGCCGATGACCGTTGGGCAAAATTCTTGAGTCAACTGCGTCGCGATTGTCGTGGACCCGTCAAGCTCGTGACCGACTATCAAGCGTATTTAAACCCTTTGCAGCTCGATGACGTGATTCAGGCACGCCGAGTTTGCCAGACGCATGACGTTATCCTCGCGCTCGATGGGCTGGCGTTGTCGCCCAAGGATCAGTCAAAACCGGTTCTGTGGGTGCAGGCTGGCTCGGCGTGGGGAACCGTTTTGCCCCTCGGTGAAACTGGCTTGTGGCGCGTCGATGCGGGTTGCCCCATGGCCGTGGCAAAGGCGGCTGGCTTGCTCGCAGCCGATTGGCCCGAGACGATGACTAATGTTGCACAGTGGTTTGCCACGGCGTTTCGTGGCCAGCCGCTGGCGCAAGCAGGCTTAAGTGACCATTTGGTGCGTGTTGACTGGATGCTACCTAATGGCACGATAGAGGTGTTTGGGGCCTTTGGAACATCCGACTCGCAACCTTTGGCATCGCTAGCGGCGCAAAAACTGGTGCCCCGACTGTTTGAGCTATCTACGACGCCTGCATTAAATGCAACTGATCAAACCGAT
>Ga0209953_1000206_pt1 | contig 23061 bp, 25 predicted proteins | sample SalPonred_H2O_MG_FD_185713 | JGI IMG/M metagenome (GOLD analysis project Ga0209953, IMG submission 185713) | Salt pond water microbial communities from South San Francisco under conditions of wetland restoration - Salt Pond MetaG... | ecosystem: Environmental > Aquatic > Non-marine Saline and...
AACGGGACCTTCAAGTCCGGGATCTCCACCGAGCAGGCCAAGAAGGTCAGCAAACTCATCCGCGACGAAGGCCCCAAAGGCATCAAGACCCAGGTGCAGGGCGATGAACTGCGCGTCACCGGCAAGAGCCGGGATGCCCTGCAGGAAGTGATCGCCCTGGTGAAGGGTGCCGACCTGGACTTCGCCGTCCAGTTCACGAACTACCGCTAGCGAGAGGGTCGCCCTGGTGCAGACGCCGACGTTCGGTTAGTGGGATGCCCCTAATCCCGCAGAGGTATCACCGCTGCGCTCTCCATGAAGGCGACGGTGCTCTCAAAGTCGACGATGCCGGCATCCGAACCGAGTCCCGTCGCCACCAAACTTCCGCAGGCAGCGCCGAAGCGTGCGGCTTTCTCTAACTCCCAACCCATCGCGGTGGTCAGCATGAAACCGGCGTCGAAGGCATCGCCGCACCCTGTCGTATCGACGACATCCACCGCGAAGGCTGGAACCCGCAATTCCGACGATCCCGCGATGTTGACGCTGGCGCCCTGATCTCCCATCTTCAAAATGACCGTTCCAGCTCCCATGTCCAGAAAAAAGGCCGCCAAGTCACTACGTTCGGTCAATTCAGACACCATCTCGGCTTCCTCGATGTTCGGCATGAAGTAGTCAAGGTGCGGCATACACGGGCGGAGGATGTCAGCCATCCCATCCTTCTGAACACCCAGAACATCCATGGTTGTGGTGGCCCCTTGCCTTTTCGCCTCAGCCAAGACACTTGCTGCATCCGGACCATCGAAAGTCGGCATGAGGAATGTTCCCCCAACATGAACGACGTCAAAATCACCGAGGCGGTCAAGCTGGACATCGGCTGCAGAGAAGACGGCATTCGCGCCCATCACGTGCAGCGCTGGACGCTCCCCGTTGGGGCGAATCGGCAGCATGGTTGCTGATGTAGGAACTTCCGGGTGCACAATCATCCCACTGCTGTCGATGCCGTAGCGATCCAAGATCCCTCGCATCACCTTGCCCAATTCGTCATCACCGGTTGCACCGATCGAACTAACGTGAGCGCCCAACTTCGCGAGGTCAACAGCCGTACCGCCTGCGGTTCCAGCCACTGTGACACGGATTTCATCAATGAGGGCAATGTTCTGTCCAGGTGGAATCTGGGAAACCGGACGCCCCAGGACATCAATGATGTGAACTCCCATGCTGGCGATTCGCGGCATCGGGAACCTCCCTCAGTACTCGAATAATGTGCTGGCGAATACTAAGCGCTCGACAGTGACGGACACACTTCCTCGTAGATCGAACGCAACGTTCGTTCCGAAGCGCCGAAGGCGGTGGCAAACGCCTCCGGTGCGTACCCTTCGGGATAGGCCTGGTCTTCCCCGGTGCCGGATATGACGAAATTGCTCCCCACTACCACGACACGCTGAAGTGCTTCCGATCCGAGTTCCTCCTCGGTCACGGTGGCGCAATCGGCCTTCAGAGTGTCGAAATAGTTCTCTATGTTGCCCACGAAAAAGACCTGGAAGCCATTACACAGCACCAAAGCGCCCCCGAGCGGCTCCTCCGTCCACGGGTTTTCCGTGATGATCTGACTCAAGCCCTGGGCATTCTCGAAAGAGCAGTCAAAGCCAGCGTCCTTGACGTCCTCGACGATGGTTTCGCTGGACGTCCAACCCGGGTCGTCCCCAGACTCGGAGGCCTGCTCGGAAGAGCAGGCAACGAGCGCCAAAAGTGCGCCGGAAACTACAGCGCCGAAGAGCGCGCGTTGACGCGCTGAATTGCGAACGCTCACGATGATGCCGCCCTCCGATTTGCTGATTGTGGGGTACTTAACGGTGAACGTCACGATACACTCGCTCGCATATTTGCCCAACGACGAGGGCGCATATCGTCAGGAGCAACGTGTGAAGAAGCTGATAAACGATCCGTTCGACATGGTCGAGGAAATGGTGGACGGTTTCCTCTCCGCGAACGACGACATCGTCAAGCAGGTCGGGCGGCGGTCGATCGCCAGAGTAAGAAGCCCGATCCCTGGAAAAGTGGGCATCGTGGTCGGCGGTGGCAGCGGTCACCTCCCGGCTTTTGCAGGCTACGTCGGCGAAGGAATGGCCGACGCCGCGGCATTCGGGAACGTCTTCGCCTCACCCCCTGCTCGGCCGGTGGTGGAGGCCACGCAAGCCTGCGATTCGGGTGCTGGGGTCCTGTACCTATATGGGAACTACGCCGGCGATTGCCTCAATTTCGATAAGGCACAGGACCAGTGCCGTGAGATGGGTATGGACGTGCGAACGGTGGTCCTGAACGACGACGTGGCCTCCGCGCCCAAAGATCAGGCCGACCGACGCCGCGGCATAGGTGGACTGTTCTGGGTCTTCCGTATCGCGGGCGCGAAGGCCGAACGGATGGCCCCACTCGATGAGGTATTCGAGATAGCCACGCGCGCCAACGCCAACACACGAACCATTGGTGTCGGCCTGACATCCTGCACGGTGCCCGCCAACGGGCGTCCCACCTTCCACCTCGAGGAAGACGAAATGGAACTCGGGCTGGGCATCCACGGTGAACCCGGAATCAAGCGTCAAAAAGTGGCTCCCGTCGACGACATCGTCGAAGACATGATGGAGATGATTCTGGGCGACCTGGACTACTCCGGGAGAGATGTCGCATTGTCGGTGAATGGGCTTGGCGGAACACCTGCTGAGGAGTTGTACGTCGTGTACCGCAAAGCCAAGGAGATCTGCGATGCCAACGGTCTTCGAATCAAGCACAAGAACGTTGGGGAGATGGTAACGGCATTGGAGATGGCTGGAGCATCGATTAGCCTCGTGCGACTCGACGATGAAATGGACGAGTTGCTGACAACCACTGTCAATACGTGCATGTACAAGAAGCCATAGGAGCAACTATGCCAACCATGAACGGTGACGCTGTTCGACTTCTCCTCGAGCAGGTAGCGATCGACGTTGAATCAAACAAGGACTACCTGTGCGACCTCGACGGAGAGGTGGGCGATGGGGATCACGGCGTCAGCATGACGATTGGAATGCGAGCTGTGCGGCGTGCAATGGATGATCTCCCGGCGGATCCGAGCGTGGCAGAGGCGTTCCAAGCAGCCTCAGACGCCTACGCGATTGAGGTGGGGGCAACCATCGGACCTCTATACGAGGTCGCCTTCGAGTCTGCTGCATCCGCAACAGCCGGTAAGGCTGAAGTCAGCACGGTCACCGATTGGGTCGAGATCTACCGTGCGATGTTTGACGCCGTTCAGCGGCTTGGAGGTGCTGAGCTCGGTGACAAGACAATGCTTGACTCCTTCCACCCAGCGATCGAGAAACTGGCCAGCCTGGAAGGGCAGGAACTTGTCCCCTCGCTGCAACAGGCAGCCAACACGGCTCGAGCAGCGGCCGAGGCCACCAAAGACCTCAAGCCCATGAAGGGGCGCGCTTCGCGGCTAGCCGACCGCGCAGTGGGTCATCAGGATGCAGGGGCAACCTCGCTGGCGATTATCCTGGAATCGGTTGCCGCCTTCGCGGCCAACCTCCGCGATTAGTTACACCGCATCTTCTCGGAGTCGATGGACGAGCGCGCCGCAGAAGTTCGGGATGTCCGCAACCACCCGTCCCCACACCAGTTGCCCGTCAACAAAGGCACTTTCATCGACCCAAGTGGCTCCGGCATTTTCCAGATCGTCCTTGATCCCCAGCGATCCCGTCGCCCTGCGTCCGCTAACTAGCCCGGCGGAGATCAACAACCACGGCCCGTGACAGATGGCGGCCATGACCGCTCCCGCCGCGTAACGCTCCCGAATCAGATTCAAGACCGCGTCCGAGCGCCGGAGCTTGTCCGGGGCCCACCCGCCGGGAAGGATCACGGCGTCGTACGCGATACCCGAGGCTTCTTCGACCGTCATGTCGGGAGTGACCTTCAAACCGTTCTTGCCAGCGAACGAGTCCATCGTGAGGGCAACCGTGTCGACGCTCACACCCTCTTCCTGCAGACGCATGAGCGTTACGTAATACTCGAGATCCTCCACTCCCTCGGCTGCTAGAACACAGGCGCGACGGCCTTCGAGGGTCCTTGTGTGGGTCACTGTCATCCTCTTTCCTCGTCGTAGTCGTTGATGATCTGGACTTTGGCGGCCGAAGGCGACGACTCATCGAATTGCAGATCCAGCCAGCGGTCTACCAGTGCCCACGCGAGTTCAGGCGCAATCACCCGAGCTCCCAAAGTGAGTACCTGGCAATTGTTGCTGAGCACGGAACGCTCAACCGAGTAGACATCGTGTGCCGTCGTGGCTCGAACGCCGGGCACCTTGTTGGCTGAGATCGCCATGCCGATACCGGTGCCGCAGATCAACAGCGCACGATCGGCATCACCATGAGCCACGCCTTCTGCTACTTCCAGCCCTACCTCCGGGTAGGCGGTGGAGTCGCTCGCACTCGGCACGCCCTTGTCCTCCACGGATGAAACGCGCGGATCATCGGCGAGCTTCCCCAAGAGGTACTCCTTGAGGGCGTATCCCGCTTCATCGCAACCTACAGACAACTTCCATTCCGTCACGTCTAATTCCCTTCCGCAATCGATTCGAGTTCGCGCCAGCCGTCGAGCGTCCATGCAGCACGCCCGACGAAAATCCCGGAATTCCCGGGAACAGCGAGCAACTGCGCCGCATTGGCGGTGCTCACGCTACCGCCGTACACCACGGTCGCTTCCGAGCCGAGGTGCTCGCGCAGGCGTCCCATCCGACGGGCCACATAGTCCGCCGGCGCAGCTCGCCCCTGCTCCCCAATGGACCAATGGGGCTCGTAGGCGATAACGTCCCCCGCCTCGATTCGTCCACGAAGCACATCATCGGCCTGGGTGATGAGATCTCCGGAATCCTCCGCGACTTGCTCCGGTTCCCCGACACACAAGATCACCGATAAGCCAGCCCTGCGACACATGCTCACTTGATCAGCCATGTCTTCGAGGCTCTCACCGGCTGCCACGCGCTCCGCATGACCGACCATCACGAATGAACACCCGGCCTCGGCTATATCCAACGCGCTGACCTCGCCGGTATGGGCACCCCGTTCGAATCTCGAACAACCCTGGGCCCCGATCTGCAAGGAGGTTCCGCGAGCCCGTTCTGCGGCGGCGGCAAGGAAGGGTGCGGACACAACCAACGCCCGCGGTCCACGATCGGAATACTCCCGAACGCAATCGATAAGTTTCAACGTTGAAGAGGCGTCCAGCGCCATCTTCAAATTCGACCCCAACCAGGTCATGCGTATTCGGCTACCGGCTACCGGCTACCGGTACCCAAGCCGGATTCAATTTTGCGTTCCTTCGCGTCGAACAGGTGCAAACTACGCTCGGGCAGGCGCACCCACATCGAACTGGCCGCCTCCTTGCCGATTCCGTGATCCACCACGGCCTTGAACGTGATGTCCTGGACGCTGAGATCCAAGAGGAACCGACCACCGATCGTGATTGCCTTATTCCTGACGTTCGCCTGCACGAACCCCGGCTGCTCCGTGAGCGAAGCCTGGACCTGCTCAGGGCGAATTGCCATGGTTACTGCGTGCTGCGCTTGCTGCGAGACCGGGAGGGTATCGGCAAGGAGCGGGCTCACCAGGGATGATCCTTCGACCACGAAGCACTTCTGTAGGAAGTTCATTCCCGGGCTACCGAGGAACCAACCCGCGAAGACGTCATCCGGATTGTTGTAGATGGCGCGCGGCGAGTCGAACTGGACGATGCGGCCGGCGCTCATCAAGGCGATGTTGTCCGCAAGGCTCATGGCCTCGGTTTGATCGTGGGTCACGTAGATGATCGTCTGCTGTAACTCGGTGAACAGCGTCTTGAGTGCCCGCTTCAACTCCAACTTGGAGGTGAGATCCACGTTGGTGATCGGCTCATCGAACAAGAGCACTTCGGGCTGTCTGGCTACTTCGCGTGCGACAGCCACCTTCTGCCTTCCGGCATTGTCTAGGCGATCGACGTTGGTGTCCAACAGCGAGGAGATACCGATGATCTCCGCGATCTCCCCGACACGCTTCTTTCGATCGGCGTCCGGCATCTTCGCGGCGACCAGAGGCAACTCGAGGTTCTTGGCGACGCTTGTGCCCTTGTAGATGACCGGGTACTGGAAGACCATGCCAATCTTGCGCTTCTTGGTCGAAATCTTGGTGACATCTTCGTCGCCGAAAAAAACCCTACCTGTTGTCGGCCTCTCCAAACCAACGATCATCCGCATGATTGTTGTCTTGCCGCATCCGGAAGGACCGAGCAGTACCGTGACGGTTCCCTCGGGGAAAGTAGTGGATGTTGGTTGGACTGCTGCGAAGTCGCCGAAATACTTCGATACGGAATCGAGTCGAACATCAGCCACGGCGAGCTCCTTGAGCAATTCGAGTCAACTTTTTGGGATCAAAGAGCACGAAAGACTCCGGCGCGATACTCAACGTCGTCGAGCCTGACTGGATCTCCTTGAGTTGCGGATGGTCCGCACCCAACACTGTCGACAACGAGGTCCCGTCTACGTCGAGATAGAGAATTTCCGATCCGCCGACGTCCTCAGTGAACAGCACCTTGGCCGGCACGCTGACGTTTCCCTCAATAGTTTGACCGACGAGAATGTGCTCTGGTCGCAACCCGACCAGGACCTGCCCATCGGCGACCCCGTCAGAGATAGCGAATTCCCCCAACGGCGTCGAACACCGCCCCGAACGAGTCGATCCCTCCAGGAAGTTGGATTCGGGGAAGCCCAGGCTGCGCATCGACTCCGCCGCTTGGGGTGTGTCGTACACCTGGGACAGATCACCCTCCTCCACCACAAGGCCATTGGCCAGGACGCCGACCCTGCTCGCCAACAGGAGTGATTCCAAAGTATCCGACGTTGAGTACAAGAAAGTAACGCCGAGCGCGGACCTCGTACGCTTCAGGTCATCGATCAGGCGCTCTCGAAGTTTGAAATCCAGGCCCACAAGCGGATCATCCAGAACGAAGAAGTCCGTCTGCTTAGCCAGGCCGCGGGCAATAGCGACGCGTTGCTTCTGCCCACCACTCAACTGGCCGGGTCGCTTATCAAGGAGGTCACCGATGGTCAGCAACTCACAAACTCGACTCAAAGTGTCTTGGACTGTCTGCTTGTCAGTCTTGTCTAACCGCATGGGATACGTGATGTTTTCCCTGACTGTCTTGTTGGGGAATAGAGCGAATGACTGGGGAACGTATCCAATGTTCCGGCCCTGCGGACCCTCAGATGAGACGTCATTGCCATGAATGGTGATAGATCCGGAATTAGCTTCCTCTAGACCAAGCACCAATCGAAGCAGGACTGACTTGCCGGAACTCGGTGGCCCGGTTACTACGTAGAAATCACCAGCCTGGACGGACATGGAAACTCCGCGCAACACCGCAGTCTTGCCATACGCGCGTGTGACGTCAGACAAGGCCAGGACGGTGCTCGACTGCGGGTTTTTGACCTGGTCCACTACGACCTACCCATCTCTACGAGTAACGGTGTCACCCAAATCGAGAAAAGGAACAACACCGCGATGACACCTAGGATTATCAGGGTCTTGGTGATCGTCTTCCTGGCTCCTGCGGTCGGCGTAACATTGCTAACACCGATCTGCAGGAAAACTGCGATGGCCAACAGGTAGACGGCGATGCCGAAGATATCAATTGAGAACGGCTGAGCAACCAGGAGCAAAGAAAAGACGAGCAGTGCCATGACCCAGTTCTGGGCCCGGGTAGCGAAAGGTGACTTCACTTTCTCCTGACCATGCGGATCGACCGCCTGATTGACGTTGGCCATCAGACCTCGCCCCGCACGGTACCGAAAGTCATTCCGACGAGTAGGTACTTCTGGAAGAAGAAGATCAGCACGGCTAGCGGGATGACGTAGGCAGTTCCCAGAGTTGCCACGTAGGGCCAGTTGGTCGCCCCACCATCGTAGAGGCTGGTGAACAACGCCACCGGGATCGTGTGGGTGTCCTTGCCGCCGAGTTGGAAGTTGAACAGGAACTCATTCCACACAAAGATGATGTTGAACACGAACGCTGCAACGAGGCCTGGCTTCACTTGGGGCAAGACTACCCGGAAAATAACGTGAGCGCGCGATGCTCCATTGACCAGCCCGGTCTCGTCAAAGCGCTGGGAAACACCGTCAATGAATCCCTTCAGAATCCAAACAGAGAAAGGGACGCTAAACATCACGTAGAAGATGATTAGGCCGACGTACGTGTTTTGGAAGTTCAAGATCCCAAAGAGTTGGAAGAAGGGAATCACGAAGGCTGCCGCAGGGACAAAACGAGTGGAAAGCAGAAGGAACATCAAGAAGTCGGTGCCAGCCGGCCGGAAGCGGGAAAAGGAGTAAGCGGCGAGGAACGAGACCGCGATTGCTATCGCCACCGATCCGATCGACAGCAAGATGCTGTTGAGAAAGTACAACGGCACATTCGGTTGCTGAATCAGGAATGCAAAGTTGTCGAGCGTGGGCACAAAGAAAAACTTCGGCGGCGTCGCGAGAATCTCCGCGTCCGTCTTGAAGGCCGACAACATGATCCAGAAGATCGGCGCGAAGAAGATGAGAGCGACCACCCAAGCGATGACACCGGCGCCGGTCCACCGGCGTTCCACGTCATCTCGCTTGGTCGGTGGACCCTCAATTTCCCCTACATCTACGGGCGAATCGTGAATAGGGCTGGTCATGAGTTCTGAGCCTCCCGCCGGGTCCGCAAGTTGAGTACAAACAGATAAATCGATGTGAGGGCTATCGCGATGAGTAGCAAGAGCACTGCGAGTGCTGAGGAGTATCCGAGATTGAAACTCTTAAAGGCAAGGCGGTAGAGGGCTACCGCGATCAACTCGGTGCGGTCTCCCGGGCCTCCGTTGGTCATCAAGTAGACCAAGTCCATCGTCTTGAAGACATCGATAGTGCGAAGGAGGATACCTAGGATGATGATGAACTTTCCATACGGAATGATGACGTGAATCAGGCGCTGCCAGAAACTGAGTTTGTCGACCTCGGCCGCTTCCAATTCAGCCTTGGGAACCGACCCGAGAGCAGCCAGGGTCATGAGCGCCATAAAGGGCGTCCACATCCAGGTGTCGACAAACAAGACCGCTGGAAAGGCCCATGTCGGATCCTGAGCGAAGGGAATTTTGTCCAGGCCCAGCACACTCATCACGTAATTGATCAAACCGAAGACGGGATCCAGAAGCAGGCGCCAGAACAGTCCCGATGCCAGCGGCGTAATGAGCATCGGTGTAAAGAGGAGGGTTAGCGCAAGACGGCGTCCGGGGATCTTGCCGCTTCGCCAGAAAAGGTAGCCGACGAACGCGCCGAGCACCGTTTGCACGGCGACAGCAATGAGCATGAAGGTGAAGGTTCGCCCAATGGACAACCAGATTGGCCCATCGGAAGCCAGCTGCTCATAGTTGTCGAGCCCGATAAAACGGGGAGAGCCCGCAGACGTCAACGTGAAGTTGTAGAAGCTTAGGCCAAGCATCCAAATTGTCGGAACGACGTTCATCAGAATAAAGAAGACGAGCACCGGAACGAGCAGTCCCCACGACCACCACGTCTTCTTTGGCTTCTTCGCCGCAATCGTCAAGCCATCGCCAAGAGCCGCCTCTTGACGGTCAAGCAGGGCAATTCCACTGCTCGGCTTCGTCGAGTCACTCATGTCGTGTCTATCTACCTTTGCTCGGAGGATGCCCCTGGTACCCGTCCGGGAACGGGTACCAGGGGCTCTTACTCAGACCTTCGACTCACACGCTTACTGAAGCGTGAGCTCTCCGGTGCCATCCGGTGGCGGAGTCTCAGAACGCCCTGCGTTGTACAGGATTTCCTGCTGCTTCGCCGCCGCGTACTCCAGTGCTGCCATCGGGTCGTCTACCTGCCCGGTGGCGTAAGCGCTGAACGCCTCTTGCTGGATGGCCAGCATCTGCGAGTAATCCGGCTCGTGCCAGAAGTCCTGCGACCGTCCCTCGCTGAGCATGTAGAGGAATGGCTTCAGGTACGGGATGTCCTGGTAGGCCGGGTTGGCAGCGCCTTCCTTGGACCAGGGCAGACCGCCGTACTCGAGGATGAAGGTGTCCTGGGTCTCGGGCAGGTACCACCACTTGAGGAAGTCGACCGCTACGCGGGTCTGGTCCTCATCGTTGAAGGCATTGATCACCCACGGCTGACCACCCATCGCACCGATGATGTTGGGCTCACCGTCGGGGCCCTCGAACTTCGGCAGCGGAATGGCCAGGTACTGATCGGGTGACTGGACGCCACCTTCGGGAGCTTCCGGGTTGTGCATGAAGGCACCAACCGCCAGCCACTGGAAGGCCGAGAAGGTCTTCCCCTGGGTGAACAGGTCGATCATGTCACCAATGCCCTGCGTGGCGAACGTCTCCGGCTGGAACTCCGTCAAGCTCACGAACTCCTCGAGAGCAGCAGCGTTCACATCGGAGTTCAGGACGCCCCACACAGTGCGGGTCTCCGGATCCCAGATCTCGCCACCTTGCGAGTAGGCGAAGGGGTAGTACGCGCAGGAGAAGAAGTCATACTCCTTGCTGTACATCATCGCCGTACCGAAGGCGTCATTGACCCGACCGTTGAAGAACGCCACGATCTCGACGAAATCATCCATCATGATGTTCTCGTACTCTTCGTAGGTGGTCGGCAGATCCTTACCTGTCTCAGCCTTGAAGGCCTCTTGGTTGGCAGGATCGTCGAGCCAGTCCTTCCGCAGGAAGACACCCTGGGTGTCCGGCATCTGGGGGAATCCCCAGCGTTGCCCGGAACCGTCGGGGTACACCTGGTAGGTACTCGTCACCAGGCTGGAGTACGGCTCGATATCCAAATCCGGATTCAGATCGAAGACGGTATCCGCCTTGACGATCCATCCGGGCTCAGCGAGCGCACCCAGCCACTGGCTGTCCACGATCATGATGTTGAACTCGCTTGATCCCGAAGCCAAGGTCGGGGCAATCTTTTGGAACAACTCACCGAAGGGTGCTTCCGCGAAGGACAGGTCACTAACGTCGTAACCGAAGGTGTCCTTGGCGTATTCCTGGAATTGTGGCCACATAGCCTCAGGCGCTGAGCTGGGCGGCCAGCCACTGATGCGGGAGTAGCCAAATTCAATCGACTTGCCCTGCATGTTGGTGGGAGTGCTTCCGCACAGCGGATTGTCCGGATCCTCTTCGCAAGAAGCCCCAGCGCTGCCGGAGTCTCCGGAGTCTCCGGAGTCAGCGGAATCACCCGAGTCAGCGGAATCCGCGTTTCCAGAATCGGATGCGCTGTCACCGCCCGAGCTACAACCCGCGAGAATCAAGGCTGATGCCATACCCACCGCTGCAATAGCGGCGGCAGTCCGGCGACGGCCCTTCCAGCGCTTGGTGCGCTGTCCCGCGGGAGACTGCGTTGTGCTTAGTGTCATCCCGTTACCTTCCTTCTGTATAAGGGAAGGACGCAGTGGTCACACTCGGGAAACATCCCAGTAATCCCATACGCCCTGTCCTATCTTGATGGTTTGTTTGCAAGTGCCGCGCTGGTTTCAGTAATTAGTTGATAACAAATCAGTTACTTCGTTGAGTGCCTCTTTCCTTGACGTCAAACGAGGTGATGGATTCACGTTCCCTGACAACAATTGAGCACTTCATCGTGCTCCCATGAGGTGCTCGGCTGCCAACTGGGAAAGTTGGACGAATCCGTAGCCACGTCCCGCTAGACGCTCCGCTTCAGCGGGGGTGAACGAAAGGTCGTCCAGTGTTTCGCCCGATGCCAATGTAGGTTCGGCAAGGGCATCCAGACCTGAAACCCGCAGCGCTTCTTGCACCCTCGGGTCGGATCGGAAATTGAACGCACGCTCGCGCAACATCAGATACATCCGCATATTCGCCATCGCCGAAGCCCACACACCTTCATAGTCCTCAGTTCTCATCGGCTTGTAGTCGAAATGCTTAGGGCCTGCGTAGTCGCTACGTTCGATCAGATCAACGAGGAAGAACGCGCTGGTCAGATCTCCGTGTCCAAACACAAGGTCCTGGTCGTACTTGATGCCTCGTTGACCGTTGAGATCAATGTGAAAGAGCTTGCCGCTCCAAAGCGCCTGAGCGATCGCATGCACGTAGTTGAGTCCTGCCATCTGCTCGTGCCCCGTCTCAGGATTCAAGCCAACCATGTCGGGGTACTGCAATTGATCAATGAAAGCGATCGCGTGACCGACGGTAGGCAACAAGATGTCTCCGCGCGGCTCGTTCGGCTTGGGCTCGATCGCGAAGCGCATCTCGTAACCCTGATCGATCACGTATTGGCAAAGCAGGTCGACGCCTTCCTTGTACCGCTGCAGAGCTTCGCGGACATCTTTCGCAGCATCCATTTCCGAACCTTCGCGACCGCCCCACATCACGTACGTCGGCACACCCAATTCGGCGGCGTAGTCAACATGTCGGCGAGTCTTTGCAATGGCCAGCCGGCGGACATCTCGATCATTGGAGGTGAAGGCCCCATCCTTGAAGACGGGATGGGTGAACAGATTCGTGGTCATCATGGAGGTGACCATCCCGGTCCGTTCGAGTGCCTTCTTCCAATCGTCGAAAACCCTACGGCGGGTGGCCTCATCCGAATCGAAGGGCACGAGATCGTCGTCGTGAAAAGACACCCCCCAGGCTCCTAGCTCCGATAGCCGTTCCAGTGTTTCGAACGGATCCAAGGCGTCGCGAGTTGCGTCGCCGAAAGGATCGCGTGCCTGCCAACCTACGGTCCACAGGCCGAAAGCGAATTTGTCTTCTTTCTTAGGGATGATGTCCTGCGCAAGTGTCAGCATGATCGGACTCAACTCTGCGAGGAGAAGGCCGCGTCGAACGCCTTCTCGGCCGGTTCAATCTGGGTCATCTTGCGAATGAAGGCCAACGCCTCCGGGCCGCCGGTCAGTCGATCCATGCCAGCGTCTTCCCATTCGACGGACATCGAGCCGCTGTAGCCGATGAAATTCAGCATTCGGAAGATGCTCTCCCACGGCACATCACCATGGCCGGTCGAAACAAAATCCCAGCCCCTTCGAGGATCTGCCCACGGCAGGTGCGAGCCGAGCCGCCCATTACGGCCGTCGAGTTGCTTTCGCGACTCCTTCAAGTGCACGTGATAAATCCGGTCTTGGAAATCCCACAGGAACCCCACGGGATCAAGGTCCTGCCACATGAAGTGACTGGGATCGAAATTCAATCCGAATGCCGGTCGGTGGTCGATCGCTTCCAATGTGCGCTTGGTGGTCCAGTAGTCGTACGCGATCTCGCTGGGATGCACCTCGTGTGCGAAACGAACGCCTTCCTCGTCGAAGACATCCAAGATCGGATTCCAGCGATCGGCGAAGTCCTGGTAGCCGCGCTCGATCATCTCCGCGGGCACTGGCGGGAACATCGCCACGGTGTGCCAGATGGACGATCCGGTGAAGCCGACCACGGTTGGAATTCCCATCTTGGCCGCGGCTCGGGCCGCATCCTTCATCTCCTCTGCCGCCCGCTGCCGGACACCCTCGGGCTCACCGTCGCCCCATAAGCGCGACGGCAGGATCCCCTGATGACGCTCATCGATGGGGTTGTCGCATACCGCTTGGCCGACTAGGTGGTTGGCCAGCGCCCACGCCTTCAGGTTGTACTTGTCGAGGATCTCCTGGCGCTCCTCGACGTAGCCGGGCTCGTTCACCGCCCGATGAATGTCAAAGTGGTCTCCCCAACAGGCAATCTCCAGTCCGTCGTAGCCCCAGCCACTGGCTAGTTCGCAGACGGTCGTGAAGGGCAGGTCGGCCCACTGGGCAGTGAGAAGTGCAATCGGGCGTGGCATGTCAGTGCTCCTGTCGGTCGGTCAGACGCTGGTTCGAACGGATTGAGATTGGGAACTGCGCTCGACGGCATCGAGCACACGCTGTACGTACAGGCCGTCCTCGAATGACGGTTGTGGCGCGCGATCGTTCACCACGTCGAGGACGAAGTCACGGAATTCATGCGTGAAGGTGTGGTCGTAGCCGAGCACGTGACCGGGCGGCCACCATGCTTCTAGGTATGGGTGGTCACCCTCGGTCACTAGAACCCTGCGGAATCCGGCGTGCTTGCCCTCCTCGGTGTGGTCGTGAACCCACAACTCGTTCATCGACTCGAACTCGAATCGCAAACTGGCCTTCTCGCCATTGACCTCGAGGGCCATTCCGTTCTTCCGGCCGCTGGCGAAACGCGTCGCCTCGAAGGTACCGACTGCGCCGTTGTCGAAGTTCGCGAGGAATATTGCGGCGTCGTCGACCGTGACCTTGCCCCGCTCCGAGCTCTTGGTGGCCTCCAACAGGTGAGTCTCGCTTACGAGTGGGCGCTCATCGATGAATGTCCGCAGTTCGCCGCTAACGCTCGTGATGTGCGACCCCGTGACAAACTGGGCGGCATCGACGATGTGCGCTCCCAGATCACCCAACGCCCCCGACCCCGCTTCGTCCTTGATCAACCGCCAGACCAGGGGAAATTCCGGATCGATTATCCAATCCTGCAAATAGACCGCTCGGACGTGGAAGATTCGGCCGAGGCGCCCCTCGGCCACCAGGTTGCGAGCGTGGGCGAGCGCCGGCACTCTGCGGTAATTGAAAGCCACCATCGATTTACCTCGAGCCACCTTCGCGGCTGCGGCCATGCGCTCCGCCTCAGCGACCGTGTTCGCCAATGGCTTTTCACATATGACGTTCTTCCCAGCCTGCAAAGCTGCGACGGCGATTTCCTCGTGTGAACTCCCCGGCGTGCAGATGTCGATGATGTCTATGTCTTCGCGCGTGAGCACCGATCGCCAATCCGTCTCGTAGGACTGCCAGCCATACTTCTTCGCGGCCCCCGAGACCGCTTCTTCGTTTCGACCACAGATGGTGCGCATCGCTACATCGACGCCCAGGTCGAACACGTGGCCAACGGTGCGCCAAGCATGTGAGTGCACGGCTCCCATGAACGAGTAACCGATCAGGCCTACGCCTAGGGTCGCGCTACTCATGTGCATCCTCCACAGCTGGTGCCCAGACGTTGCTGGACGCATTTAGGTATTCGGGTTTGTATACCGATTATCGTCCCGCTCCCCGAGGGGGTGTCAACCGCTTTGGCGCAATCCGCGCGCTTCCGATCACGACCGATCGGATCCGAGGACGGAACCCGCCACCTGCAAGATCGCCGAAACACTTGTTCGCATGTGATTGATGTGGTCGGTGACGGCAGACTCCACTTCGTCGCGCTGGCCACGGGCAACCGCCTGCGCGATCACCTGGTGCTCGCGCGAACACGAGGGCAGCCGGGTGCTCTTCTCGAGGGAACGGTTCCAGAACCGTTGTATCCGTCGACGCGTCACCCGAGCGATGTCGGCCACGGTGTCGTTGTCGGCCGCACGCAAGATGACTTCGTGGAAAGCCGTGTCCGCACGCGCCCATGAGTCAGGATCCCCACGCTCGGCCGCCGCGAGCATGTCCTCTGCGAGTCCCCCGAGTGCTTGGGCATCCTCGAGCGTCATGGCATCGGACGCCCTCGTGAACAGATAGGTGTCGAGCAGGATCAGCAGGTCACATGCCTCGTTCAACTCCTTGGGCGTCAGCAAGGACACGGTGAAGCGGTTGTTCTCCCCCCGGCGCACCAACCCTTCCGCTTCCAGCCGCCGTAGAGCCTCCCGCACTGGAGTACGACTGACACCGATCTCCTGAGCGAGACGATTCTCGGAAAGCTGAGCGTTGGCCGGCAGTTGAAACGATGTGATCGCCCTAACCAGCCACGAGTACGCGTCATCTCCCAGAGACGAGACCTCATCCTGCCTGACGGTCATATTCCTCCCCGATCCCTACATCACCCGGTCGACGAATTCCCGAGTATGCACTTTGACGGGAACGCTCATGAGTTCAAGCACGCCCTTGGCAACGTGCTCGGAATACCGACGAAACGCTTCATGCCCCTTCTCAGCCGTCGCGCGCATCGGATTGCCAATGACACCGTTCTCGACGAACTCATGATGGTCCATGGGGAAGGTGAAGTACTGATACCCCTCGAATTCCACATCCGGCATTCCGTCGTTCTTGGAGAAGGAATCTGGCAGAAAGTCTGGGATGTGCGCACGGGTATCTTCGGCGCGCTCCATGCGAACCAGCGCAGGGTTCCACGCCATGTCCTGAGACGTCTCCAACTCACTGGAGTGCCATCCGGGTGTTTCTTCCGGCGGGTTCTCCATCAAGCCTTCCAGTACACCGACGTAGCGCTCCATGTAGGGGCGCACGAAACCGATCAAGGCACCCGTCTCGTAGCGAAGTTGGCGTAGCACTGGATCAACGACTTTAACGTTCGATCCATGCCCGTTCACGAAGATGATCCGATTAAACCCATGGTGAATGAGACTGCGCGCGACATCATTCATTAGGGCTAGCAGTGTGGAACTGCGTAATGTGATCGTTCCTCGCCCTTGACCGGGGTCGTACATGTGTTGGGGGGAATAGCCAGCCCAAAGCGGAGGCGTGTGCAGGACACCGATGGCTTCAGAAACGCGTGTCGAGATCTCGATCGCTGTGATGGTATCCGTGTACAACGGCAGGTGCGGTCCGTGCTGCTCGGTGCTCGCCATGGGAACGAGGACGGTGTCCTTGACATTGAGATAGTTCTGGATGTCAACGTAAGAAAGGTCGGCAAGATTCCATGAGACGAATTGAGATCGGAATTCATCGTCATCGGTGGTGAGCCTCGTCACCTCACGTCCCGGGGCATAGTTTTGACTCAACAAACTGCTGCTCATTTTGATTCCTTCCTGATCATTGATGTAGTAACTCGAGAAGATATCGACCCACCCGTCGCCCAAAGTCGGGATCATTGACGTGCAAGTCCTCGTGCTTAATCGTGACTCCCGCCCGCAATTGACTCACGAATCGTTTAACGAAAGCCGCGTCCGTTTCCCTGTCGAAAAACTCGCCACCGGGGACATTAGGAATGGAAAAGCCCCTGTCCGGAATCACCACAACAATCGGACCACGTGCGGCATTGACGCGGCCGGCGAGTTGATCAGCGATCTCGAGCATCTCATCGCGATCCGCCCGCACGAGAGCGAATTCCGGGTTGTGGTCATATACCGGACGCGAGGCATATGTGTCGGGTATCGAATCCGGTGGGAAAACAGCGAATTCGACGCACCCGGGTACGACCACCTGCGGCAGGCCTCGCTGCCCCGCACTCACCATGCGTTCATCTCCTCCAACGTGCACACCCCCCATTACATTGCCTGCGATCTCAGACACGGTCAGGTCTACAACCCCGACGAAATGGCCAGCGTCGACAAGTTCTTCCATGGCAGGGCCACCTACCCCATTAGCGTGGAAGACGACTCCCTCGTACCCCGCCTCGGCGAGCACTTCTCGCATTGCCATCGTCGCCGTAGTCGTATTCCCTAGCATGGTGATAGCTATGGCGTTCGGTCTGTCAGGAGGGGCGAGAGCAGCCGGGCCATTTGCGACCATTCCGGCCATCGCAGCTGCCGCGTTGTCAAAGACTGAGCACGCGATCTCATTCAATCCGAGGATGTCCACCACGGTGTGCATCACGATCATGTCCGAGGTGCCCACCAGGGGCCCGAAGAGGTGTCGACCCGACGCGATCGGGGACAACACCATCTTGGGTACTCCCAGCGGCAACTCCATCAATGCTGCGGCAGACATCACTGCACCCTCGGCCCCTCCGAGACCGATGCCTCCTGCCACTTGACCTTGATGGTAGAGATCGGCCACCTTGGCGCGCACAAAGACCCGCATTCGTTCAACTGCGCGCCCGCGCGTCCCAGCAAGACGAAGTTCCTCAATTGTCGTCCCACCGAAATGGGCGAGGTCCGAATGGGAGACATCGGGCTCGACTCCCAGAGGCTCGCCCAAAATCCCGGTGTCTAACACCGTAGTCGCGACACCCAATTCATGTAGCCGGGATCGCAAGTAAGAAACCTCCGGCCCTTTGGTATCAAGCGTCGCAATCAACAAGACACTCGGTTCACTCAACCCCATGCCTAACGACCCACTTTCGGCGACGATCGCCTACTTGCCCAACAGCGGCAACAGTTCTTCGGAGTTCTTCATGACCAACCAGTCGTAGAACTCCTCGGTGAGTGTGCTACTCCCGTGATCAATGATGAACTGCAGTTGCTCGGGGCTGATGTCAGTGAAATCAGTCTCAAGCGCGTTGGGATACTTATTGGCCGGCGTCCGATCAATCGGTGCGACAAACTCCGCGGTGAGGGCGCCGTCGTACCCGATACTCGCAAGTGTCTCGATGACCTGCGTCCAATCGTAGTCCCCCATTCCAGCTGGCCACCGGTTGTTCTCGGCGACGTGGAAGTCAGTGAGGCGACCCTTTGTCGACCGTATCGCCTCGAAAATATCGTCTTCCTCGATATTGATGTGAAAGGCATCCAGGCACACGCCACAATTCGGCCCCACTGCCTCGGCAAGGACCATGGCTTGCTCGGCGCGATTGATGAAGTAAGTCTCGAATCGGTTCAGCGGCTCAATCGCCAGCCGAACGCCAGCGGCCTCGGCATGTTGATAGATCTCTTGCAGACCCTCGACGGCCCACTGCCACTCCTCTTCTGGAGTGGCATCCGGGGTGATCTTGCCCACCGTTGCCGGAACGATCGTCATCTCATAACCATCGAGTTCCTTGACCATCGTGATGCAATCCTTGACGTACTGAACGGTAGCCGCGCGTTGGGCTTCTTCCTTCGCCGGCAAATTGCGCTCTCCCAGCATCAAGGTGACTGACCCCCAGCAAGACAGTCCGTAGCTGTCTAGAAGTCGCCGAACATCTTTCGAGTCGTACTGTTCGGGTTCACCGCTGATCTCGATACTTTCGTACCCGTACTTGGCGAGGCGTGCGATTGTCGTTTCGATCGGCTCTGCCCGCATCCAGTTGTGCATCGATAGGTGCATTGTGCTCACTCTCCCTGTGTAATCACTTCGCTAGTTCCTCCGCCTAGGCGGCCCAAAGCCCAACTTTCCAGGATTCAGGATCCCGTCTGGATCCCAAGCGTTCTTCAAAGACTTCAACAGATCGAAGGCCTCACCATGGGCTTCGCGCATGAATCGACCCAGTTTGATGCCCACACCGTGATGTTCGTTAAGTGTTCCGCCGTTCTCCAACGATGCGCGTATCGCGGCGTCCCACAATCGATCGTGCAAAGCCAAGGCTTCGTCCGGATCATCGGGCGCCTGATCGATGTAGAACCGGTCGTAGATCATCGATCCCCACGGGAACCAATGGGAGAAGTGGGCGGTGTAGATCGCACCGTATTCTGAGAAACCCTCCTCGATTACCTTCTTCTTGGCCCAGTAGATCTCCTCGAGTCGGTCGAAGCGGGCGCAGGTATCCGTTGTACCGAAGACCATGGGCGGCGCCGGCGCCTTGCCGTGAGCGAAGGGTTCGTACTTCCGGTCCCACCACAACTGCCCGAGATCCGGCCCGTATGGGATTCCGCCTGCCTCCCGACACAAAGCGGTTGCCTGTTCGACTTCGTAGTCAACGAGAGCACTCGGTCCGTCACACATGATCACGAGGAGCACCCCGGTGACGTCGGCGTCAATCCATGAAGCGAGTTTTTGCGTGTCCTTTTCGTCATACAAACGCAAGACAGCGGGACGCAAACGTCCCACCATGATTCGCCGACCGGCTTCGATTCCCTCACTTATCGACGTGAAGCCGAAGGAGAGGAACTCGCGCCGCTCGGGTAAAGGTTCGAGCTGCATGGCAGCTTGCGTGATTATCCCCAAGGTCCCCTCGGAGCCGACGATCACCTGAACCAAATCAGGACCAGAGGCATGATTGGGGGTGGGCAGGGTGTCTACCAAGCGTCCGGGTGGAAGCGCAGCTTGGAGTTGAAGAACCAGATCCTCGGCCTTTCCGTACTTTGTGGACAAAACTCCAGATCCGCGAGCCGCGAGGAATCCTCCCAATGTGGCCCCGAAGTGGAATGACCCCGGATAGTGCGGCATCGTCAGGCCGAGTTCATTTAGTTCGGCCTCCAGCGTCGGTCCGTCAATTCCCGCCTCAGCGGTCACAACGAGGCTGCGCTCATCTACTTCTAGAATTCGGTTCATCCGGCTCAGGTCGATGCAAATTCCCCCGTAAGGAGCGAAAGTGCCGCCCTGGGTGCCTGAGCCTCCTCCTCGCGGAATCACGGGCATGGCGAAATCACTCGCTACGCGAAGGCAGGCAGCCACCTCGGTTGCGGTGCTTGGTCGAACCGCGATGTCAGCAGTTGGGTGCGGGAGGTCGCGATACCGCAGGTACTGACTCATCCAAGACCAATCATCGGAAGCAGCGGCGAGGTCCTTCGGATTGGTGGAAACATGGTCGGCCCCAATCGCATCGGCCAACTCCCGGGCGACTAATCCGATGACGTAGCGCCTACGGACATCGACTTCGGCCACCGGATCGCCGTCTTCCATTTCGTATCCCTTTCTGTATACAGGTTGAGATACTAAGACCCGCTACGATGCGCCACAGCACTTTTTCAAAACTCACCACCACCTAGATGGCGCGGGATCGCAAGTTGGCGAGATGGGATGCCAGTGGCTGACAGTTGGGAATTGGACGGCGCAACGGTTGTAATCACCGGCGCATCGAGCGGCATCGGGGCGGCGATAGCCGAGGCGTTCTGGTCGTGCGGTGCCCACGTCGTCGCGGTGAGCCGACGGTCAGACATTAATGGGAAACGCCTCCCCGAGCGTTTCAGTTACGTCTCGGCCGACTTGTCAAGACGAGACGAGACGATCGACGTCGTCAACACGATCAACGCCGAACACAAGACAGTGAATGTGTTGATCAACAACGCCGGCGGAGCCACTCGCGCACCGGCGATCGATTACCCGATCGAAGACTGGGATCGGTTACTTGAGCTGAACCTGACCGCACCTTTCTTATTGTCCCGAGGTCTAGTTCATGGAATGGTGGAGGCAGGTCGGGGCAAGGTGATCTTCACGGCCTCGCTGTGGTCCTTCCTCGGCGGAAGGAATGTTGCCGCCTACACAGTTTCAAAGTCCGGAATCGCTGGCTTGATCCGTGCTCTCTCCCGAGAGTGGGCACCTTTGGGGATCCAAGTTAACGGCATCGCCCCGGGGTACGTGGAAACAGAGCTAACCAGACCAACGATCGAGGATCCGACTATCGGGCCTCAGTTTCTTGCTCGGATACCCGCCGGCCGTTGGGGAAGACCCAAAGACGTCACCGGTGCGGCACTATTCCTTGCTAGCCACTATTCGGACTACATCACTGGATCAATTCTGCCCGTAGACGGTGGCTGGCTGGCGAGCTAGCGCCCTGAGATCATCGGCGCGCATCTTCATCACTGCGCCAACTGGCCAACCGAGTGTGATCGTGGCTAAGGCCATCCCTACCCGCAGACGCGTAATCAAAGTTCCCCCGCCATTCGAGCGCATCAAAGGGACACACCTCTACACAGATGCCGCAGTACATGCAAAGTCCGTAATCGATTCTGAAGTCGTCAAGAACGGCGACTTTCGTCGGACGACGCGATCCTTCTAGGGTCACTTCTTCGGTGTGCGAATCCAACGAAATGCACCAGGTGGGGCACTCGCGAACACACAACATGCACGAGGTGCAGTCTTCGGCGATCAGGGCGATCACCCCACGCCGCTGCACGACTTCGCCTCCGCCCTCACTCATCGGGATCCACCCACTCCTCGCGCACTCCCGGTGGGAGACGACGGCGCCGCCGCTGCTTCTCCTCAACTCCCGGCCAGGGAGTATCCACGCGTTCCGGTAGTGGGCTATCGCGACGCAGCGGGGGCCGCTGGCTTGGGCTGCGCAGGAGTAACGGGTCGGTATCGACCCGACCGTAGAACTCGATACCGAACATCTCCGCAGTTTCCCGCTCATGCCAATCCGCGCCCGGGAAGACCGGAATCAAGCTGGCCAATCGGGGGGCATCGGCCGGGAGCACAGCGCGCAGCATCGCCTCATCCCCCGTGCCGGGGGACACCAGATGGGCGAGCACTTCCACGGCTCCACCCCGGTCGACGGCAGTCAGGTAGTCAAGCGCATGCAGACCTTGGCTGTGCTGATCCTTCGCCAGTTGCACCCACGAATCGGGTGCAACCTCGATGATCTGACTTCCGATGATCACGGGTCCACCATCGCATCCACGATGCGCTCGAGTTCGGCATTCAGCGCCTCGGGTCGCGGCGGGCAACCGGGAACGTAGGAATCGACCCGAACGCTGCCCTCGATGCCGTTTCGGACGGTGGGTGCATCCCAGTAGGGCCCACCGCTGGTCGAGCACGCCCCGAAGGCCAGCACCCGCACATCGCCACGCTGGGCTAGTTCGCGGTGGATCCTCTCGATGGCCGGCTCCAGCGCCGTGGTGACGGTCCCCGCAACCATCAAGACGAACGGGCCGGTGGCCTGGTCGGTCCCCGAATCGGGAACTAGGTATCCCGCCATCTGCGCCGCCTCGACCTCCAGCGCACAGCACGCCAGCCCGGCACCGATGAGTTCCACCCGGGCCTCGGGCCGCGAGGACAATCGCCACATGCTGCGCAGGCTAACGATCGTCCGCGGGCCGGAACCCCACATGGTCGTGCGACGCAAAAGAGAGCAGAATGTGACCTTCACCGCAGGGTGGGGGCTTCCCACCCTGCCCGGCCACGAGGAAGCCAACCGCCATGACCAAGCAGGTCGTCCAAGTCGACAGGGTTGTCATCAGGTTCGCCGGGGACTCCGGGGACGGCATGCAACTCACCGGCGACCGCTTCACCTCTGAGGCCGCATGGATGGGCAACGACCTGCTGACCTTGCCCAACTTCCCAGCCGAGATCCGAGCTCCCGCCGGCACCCTCCCGGGTGTCTCCAGCTTCCAACTCGCCTTCGCCGACCACGACATCACCACCCCGGGCGACCAGCCAAACGTGCTCGTCGCCATGAACCCGGCGGCCCTGAAGGCGAACATCGCCGATCTACCTCGGGGCTCGGACCTGATCGTCAACACCGACGAATTCACCAAGCGCAACCTGGAGAAGGTCGGGTACGCAT
>Ga0209953_1000207_pt1 | contig 23038 bp, 31 predicted proteins | sample SalPonred_H2O_MG_FD_185713 | JGI IMG/M metagenome (GOLD analysis project Ga0209953, IMG submission 185713) | Salt pond water microbial communities from South San Francisco under conditions of wetland restoration - Salt Pond MetaG... | ecosystem: Environmental > Aquatic > Non-marine Saline and...
TCCCAGTACTTTATAGGCTAATGAAAGAAAATGAATTAGGCTATAACGACATAGTCGAAATGACAAACAACTCAGATCTAGTCTGCAAGGATTGTGGCGACAGCATGGGCAAGCCAACCACAGATTGTCCAAATGATTGCCATGATCCTAACGGTGATCACTGGATTAATAAGAGTGATATGAAAGAGGAAGATGATACCCATGACACTGACCCATTTGCTCAATTCGAACAGTGGGCAATGCGTTTAGGCGAAGAATCAGCAATCCAAAGCATGGATGATGAAGAAAAATCAACAGCAGTTAGAGAACTGCAAGGCCTAGTCGATGAATATTTTCCAGCAGGAGTGGATGGCACTAATGCTATTCAAAGTCTTGAAGGCATCATAGATGATCCTCGTTTAGAACAACAAATCAAACAAGCGGCGAAAGAAGATCCAGATCAATGTGTTCGCCCAATGATCAAAAGTTGGTTAGAAGACAATGCTCCTGATGTAGTTGGCGAATTAGACTTTGGCGATATGGTCGAAGAAGAAAAAGACGATGATAACGAACTGCCTTTTGATAAACCTGAAAAGAGACAGGGCACAATAACTGATAAATCAAGAGCTAAACACAGCTCCAAATCTAGAGCAAAACATGCAGCCCAACTAGGCATGCGTCAATTTCTAAACGCTGATACAATCAAAGAAGTTGCAGAGTTTATTAAGAGTTGTTACGATCCAGTAACTGATACATTCCCTAAAGGCCCAACAGCAGTAGCATTAATGGTAGGCAAGAAGTTTGGTGAAACTGCCGGGCATGCTGCAAAAGAAATGTGTGAAAGAATGGCTCCTCAACAAGATGCAGATATTGTCGAAGCAGGTCGTGATGATGAGATGGATGCAGCATTACATAAAGCATTTGGTATTGAAGGTGATTTTGTTCCTTTCGATAAAAGACCTAGAGACGGTGAGGAAATTGAACTACAAGTACCAGTAAGATACACAAAGGCAGAACAAGTTATTCGTGATAAGTTCAGCGAAATTACAGGCATCGATAAAGATAAAGTTTCAGTAGAATATACCAAAGGCAGTCGTTCAGTTAAAATTGACGGACAATCTCCACATCCAGAAGTATTAAGTGCTCTTAACGGAACACTTGATAGTTTAGACACAGGCGGCGTTTCTGGTATGTACGACGACATAAACAATATCACAAGGTTAGCGGGACTATAAACCGCTAACTTTTTCTACTTTTAGGCTTGACAAACATAAATAATCAGTGCATAATACATGTTATGCAAATAGGCATATACCATTTTAAAGGCAAAACAAAGGAGGCTACAAATGGCATCATTAGCAGAAATTCGTGCTAAACTAGCAGAATCACAAAACACCGGTGGCGGCAATCGTCAAACAGGCGGTGACAACGCAATCTATCCACACTGGAACATGCAAGAAGGCAAAGAAGCAGTAATTCGATTCTTGCCAGACGGCGACACAAATAACACATTCTTTTGGGTTGAGCGAGCAATGATTAAATTGCCATTCGCTGGTATTAAAGGTGAAACTGACTCACGCCCGGTACAGGTTCAGGTACCTTGTGTAGAAATGTATAATGATGGACAAAGCTGTCCTATTCTACAAGAAGTTCGTGGCTGGTTCAAAGACAAATCACTAGAAGACATGGGTCGCAAGTATTGGAAAAAGCGTTCATATATCTTCCAAGGCTTTGTAGCAGAAGATCCTCTTAATGAAGAAACTGTTCCGGAAAATCCAATCCGTCGATTTATCATTGGACCTCAGATCTTCCAGATCATCAAAGGGGCACTGATGGATCCAGAGTTAGAAGAACTGCCAACTGACTACATGCGTGGTGTAGACTTTCGTGTTAAGAAAACAAGCAAAGGCGGATATGCAGACTATTCTACTTCGCAGTGGAGTCGTCGTGAACGAGCACTAACAGAGCAAGAAGCTGCTGCAATTGATGCACACGGGTTGTTTAATTTAAATGACTTCCTTCCTAAAAAGCCTACAGATGTCGAAATGCAGGTAATGAAAGAAATGTTTGAAGCATCAGTTGACGGTGAAGCATATGATCCAGATCGTTGGAGTCAATATTTCCGTCCAGCAGGCATGCAGGCACGTACAGGTGATCCTAACGTTTCAGCTAGCCCGGCAGCAACTGCAACAAGTCAAAGTGCTCCTCAATCAGTGTCTATTCCAGAAACAAAGGATGATGTTCCATTTGATCCAGATCCTAAGCCAGAGACAGCACCTGCTCCGCAGTCAGAATCATCGGGCGGTGAAGAGGAAGGTGCAAGCAGAGCACAGGACATCCTAGCAATGATCCGTGCCCGTAAAGGTCAAGAATAAAATAATAATACCCCCCAAGCCTAGGACATAGTCTGCTCACATCGGGGGGTTAATCTGCTTTTTAGATTAGGAGATAATATGGCAAAGGCATTTGATTTATCAAAGTTTAGAAAAAGTCTGACCAAGAGCATTGACGGTCTTGGTGTAGGCTTTAATGATCCTACAGATTGGGTTAGTACAGGAAATTACGCATTAAACTATCTTGTTAGTGGTGATTTTCACAAAGGCGTGCCGCTTGGCAAAGTAACAGTTTTTGCAGGCGAATCTGGTTCAGGCAAGAGTTATTTTTGTTCAGGTAATATTGTAAAAGCCGCACAAGAACAAGGCATCTTCGTCGTGCTAGTTGATTCAGAAAACGCACTAGATGAAAAATGGTTACACGCATTAGGTGTAGACACAAGCGAAGAAAAACTACTTAAACTTAACATGGCAATGATTGACGATGTTGCTAAAACTGTTTCAGAGTTTATGAAAGAGTATAAAGCAATGGCAGAAGAAGATCGTCCTAAGGTATTGTTTGTAATTGACAGTTTAGGTATGTTACTAACACCCACTGATGTTGATCAGTTCGGCAAGGGCGATTTGAAAGGTGATATGGGCCGTAAGCCTAAGGCACTTACAGCACTTGTGCGTAACTGTGTTAATATGTTTGGTAGTTACAATGTAGGCATGGTATGTACTAACCATACATATGCGTCACAAGATATGTTTGATCCAGACGATAAGATTAGTGGAGGCCAAGGTTTTGTTTACGCAAGTTCTATTGTAATTGCAATGAAGAAACTAAAACTAAAAGAAGATTTAGACGGTAACAAGACCACAACTGTTAACGGTATTCGTGCCGCTTGTAAGGTTATGAAGACTCGTTATGCTAAACCGTTTGAAGCAGTACAGGTTAAAATTCCGTACGAAACTGGCATGAATCCCTATAGTGGATTAGTAGATCTATTTGAATCTAAAGGCATACTTACTCAACAAGGCAATCGACTTAAATACATTGACCTCAATGGTGAAGAACACATGGACTATCGTAAAAATTGGGATGGCGAACAGCTCGATTTGATCATGCGAGAATTTCATCAACAGCCAGAAGAAGTCGCTGAGGAAGTAAATACACCTGAAGATCAAATGGAGACTGAGACTAATGAATGAAGACATTATCGCCGACCTTTGGCATGTGACTATTGAACACATTCCACAAGATAAAAGAGAAGATGTTGCAACTGATTTTGTAAATGTACTATTAGACTACGATATCAAAGAAGCTACTCTTGAAGCATTGAAAGGCATCGATCCTTATTTGGATGGTGCAATTGACTATGCAATCGACGATGAAGACACACACAGCGAGTATGATGACTAATGGGTTGGTATGATCGAGTTTCTAAGGATATCTCTGAAATCCCCAATGCAGTAAACTACTTTTATAATGAATTAGAAGAAGCTAGACTGGATACAAATATTTCAGGAAGAATCGAAAAAGCAGCCGCTACTATGCCGGCTATTGTAGAAACACGATTTAACCAGCTTCAAGAAATTGAAGCAATACTCGAATACTTAAACATCGAGCTTCGCCGTTTACGAAGTCAACACTTTCGAAAATATTTAGAGAACTATCAAAGATCTTTGAGTAGTAGAGACTGTGAAAAATTTGTAGACGGCGAATCCGATGTTGTAGACTTTGAAAAAATTATCAACGACTTTGCTTTACTACGCAACAAATGGTTAGGTATTATCAAAGGCTTAGACATTAAACAATGGCAGATCAGTAATATTGTAAAATTACGAACTGCAGGATTGGATGATGCAACACTATGAGATGTTTAGAAATTGGACCGGGGAAAAAGCCTATTCCGGGTTTCGAAACTTTAAACTTAGGTGAAGGAGAACGCACTGAAGGTAAAGATTCTACCCATGTAGGCGATGCTAGAAATCTAACATTTAATTCTAATACATTTGATGTTGTATACTCGAGTCATTGTATTGAACACATTCCATGGATGCAAGTAGAAAGTACTATTAAAGAATGGGCAAGAGTATTAAAGTCAGGTGGAACTTTAGAAGTCTGGACCGTTAACGGTTATGCTATTGCTAAAGCATTAGTAGAGTATGAAGAAACTGGAAATTGGAGTGGACCGCCTATATCAGAATGGAAAAATAAAAATATTTTAAAAATTTTAAATGACGATCCGTATTTGTGGGCAAGCGGAAGAATAATGTCTTATCCTAGATCCGGAGAATATGATTCGAATTTACATAGAGTAATAATAACTCCTAATTTTTTAAAGCAATGTTTTAAAAAAGCAGGTTTGCAACATGTGAGAAACATGGATAGGTCTGAAGTTCGTGGCTACGATCACGGGTGGATTAACATGGGTGTTTGCGGTGTTAAACTTTAGAACTGTCGATGATTTAAACTTAGCGATTGTACAACATTTACATAAATTAAGACAGCTTAACATTGACTTAATTGTTGGGATACCACGATCTGGAATGATACCAGCTAGTCTACTTGCCACACATTTACAGTTGCCGTTTACTGATGTTGACAGTTATAATTCAAAAAGATGGTATATTAGAAATAAAAAAATAACAGTTTCAGCTAACATGCCGGAAATTCCGTTAAGAGTTTTATTGGTTGACGATACAATCAATACTGGCAATGCAATGCGTAGCGTAATAACGACTTTGCAGTCAAACAACGATACAATTATTAAATTTGCTGTGTACGGATCTCCAAAAAATCGACCCGAAGACATTGACTATGTTTGCGAAATATGTCCGTTGCCTCGAGCATTTCAGTGGAATATATGGAAACACAACAGTGCATCTAAGTGGGCAACTGACATGGACGGAGTACTTTGCCGAGATCCTTCTAAGAAAGAAAACGACAAAGGCGAACGATTAAAAAACTTTTATACAAATGCTGAACCAAAGTTTTTATTTACAAAACCAGTAAAATACATTATTACTTCCAGAGAAGAACAATATCGAGAAGTAACCACAATGTGGCTTAAAAAACATAATATAGTGTACGAACAGTTAATTATGAAACAGACTGGACAACCTGGAGGCGATGATGCTCACGGAAGATATAAATCTCAAATATTAAACAGTTTATCAAATATTGAATTATACATCGAAAGTGATGCTAAACAAGCAAAGATTATTTCACAGTTAGTTAATTTACCAGTTTGGTGTACTGATTCACAAAAACTTTATAAAGGACAATAACAATGCTTAAAGTAGATTATTCTAATTGTAATACCGTAGAAGAACTATATCACACTTCGATGTATCAACTCTCCAAACTGTATACTCCAGATTATCCAAGCTATCTTCCGCATATTAGAGAACTATTAAAATCTTGTAAAACTTATAGAGAATTAGGAACTAATCAAGGAGCCAGTGTAAGTTCTATTATTTTATCTAAACCCGAATATATAGAGCTTGTTGATATAAATTTTAAAAATTATGCACCACAACAATCAATTGTAGAATCATATGCAAAAGAACACAACATAGATATTGTTATGCATGAACAAAGTAGCCTTACAGTTAATACTGATGTTAAAACTGAATTTCTATTTGTAGACAGTGTACACAAGTATGCTCATGTTAAAGAAGAAATTAAGTTATACGAACCGCTCACTACAAGATATATTATGTTTCATGATACTGTTGGTTTTCCAGGAGTTGGAAAAGCCGTAACTGAATTTTTAGAAAGTACAGTAGAATGGAAATTATATTTTCATTTAGATAGTAAAACAGCCGGATATACAATTGTGGAGAAAGTATAATGAAAGACAAATTAATTATTATTTCAGGTGCAGACTCATATAGATACGATGCACACATTAATCATCAAAAATATGCTGATAAATATGGAGTTGATTACAAATTTCATTTAAGTAATGGATTAAAAAATCCATATTTTACAAAGTGTTATGCAATTTTAGATAGTTTTCAAAATGGTTATGACTATGTTTTATGGATGGATGATGATGCATTTTTTATAAATTTAGATTGGGATTGCACTTCTGTATTTCGTGAAAACAGAGAAGATGTAATTTTAACAAGAGGAAGATCTAAAAAGAACGGAATAACATTTTTTAATAATGGAATTATGTTTATTAGAAATACAGATTCTATGAGATTGCTTTTTGAAAAGATGCCCACAATTGCAGATCAAGAATTAAAACAGAATTGGATGCCTCATTGGGGTCCTTGCGTTGGTAATGACCAGCCGAGAATGATTTATCTAACGCAAACACTGTTTCCAGAAAAAGTCAAAGTGTTAGAATATCCTGGATTTAATGCACACGAAGTGACCTTTAAAAACAGACGGTTTTTAAAAACAAATCCTCCTATTGCTCATATTACCGGAACAAACAAAGAAGGTAAGATTGCACGATTTATTGAATCTACCGGAATACCTTTACCGTAAATAAATAAAAAATAAATAAAACTATGAGCAAAATTGTATTAGTTACCGGCGGATTTGATCCTATCCACACCGGACACATTTCATATCTTACAGAAGCAAAAAAACTTGGCGATATTTTAATCGTAGGAGTTAATAGCGATGCTTGGTTAACTCGTAAAAAAGGTAGACCTTTTATGCCCAGCGACGAAAGAGCTGGCGTTATCCAAGCATTAAGCATGATTGATGTCGTTATTCAATTCGCAGACGACTACGACACAGATAATAGTGCTATCCAGTTTATCAAAGACACTCTCGAAAACTATTCAGATCATGAAGTGATATTTGCCAACGGTGGTGATAGAACCAACGACAACATTCCTGAAATGAGTATAGGAGATCCAAGACTAAGTTTTGAGTTTGGCATCGGCGGCAACGATAAAAAAAATTCGTCGTCGTGGATTTTAGAAGAGTGGAAATCTCCCAAGACTGAAAGACCGTGGGGGTGGTATAGAGTACTCGATGATAAGCCCGGCTACAAAGTTAAAGAGCTTGTTATAGAACCAGGTAAAAGTCTGAGCAATCAAAGACATTTTAAACGAGCAGAACATTGGTATGTTCTTAAAGGTATGATCAAACTCGACACAGAATGGAAGGGATTAAAGGATACTAAACATATCAAAGAAAACGATTGGGGTTATACAATAGGCCGAGAAGTTTGGCATCAAGCAAGCAATCCTACAAATGAACTAGCTCATATTTTAGAAATACAATACGGCAACGAGTGTATAGAGGAAGACATTGAAAGAAAATGATATTACCTGGATAAGTTCAATCTCATCAAGCAAAATTAATTCATACTCAGCTTGTATAGAAACATGGCATTTATTAAAGGGCAGAAAAATCTTGTTTTTAGAAGGTGATTCTAACTACAAATTTCCTGATGTCGATATTGTTAACTTTGAAAAAATTTTAGATAGAAATAATTGTAATTGGATTAAAAAGAAAAGACCATTTAAAGCATATAGATTTTGGTTTAAAGGATACAGTATCTATTATGCTGTGAAAAATAAAATATCAAAATATGTTTGTTGGATCGATGCAGATGTTAAAGCATTAACTGAAGTATCGATTAATCTAGATTTAAAAAATTACCCCTTTGCTGCCATGGAATTTGAAAATGGCAAGCATGGAGGAACCAGAGGAATAGAATCAGGTTTAATCGTATTTGACACATCTCACCCGAAAATTGATCAGCTAATTAAAGACTATATAAATTTTTGGGAGGACGAAACTATTTTTGATTTAGTTAGACCCTATGATGCGTGTGTATTAGATGAAATTGGTGAAAAATATAATTTTTTAAATTTATGTCCAGTAACTGCGAAAAAAGAATTAATGGGTGAAGATTCATTCAAATATACGGATTTTAAAAATAAACTATATCATTATATAGGTAAATCTAACAAAAAAATAATAAGTGAGTAAAAATAGAATGATTCCAATTTTTATAGGATATGATCCAAGAGAAGCAATAGCATATCATACCTGCGTTAACAGCATTATTAGACATTCAACCAAGCCTGTTCAGATTATGCCTCTTGCGTTAAACTTATTCGATGATTATAAAGAAGAACACACAGACGGTAGTAACCATTTCATTTATAGTCGCTTCCTTGTTCCGCACTTAATGAGTCATACCGGCCATGCTATATACATCGATGGCGATATGATAATTCGAGACGACATCAACCAGCTATGGGAGTTAAGGGATCATACCAAAGATGTACAAGTTGTAAAGCATAACTATAAAACTAAAATGACTGAAAAATATCTAGGAAGTAAAAATGAAGACTATCCTAGAAAAAATTGGTCAAGCGTTATTTTATGGAATTGTCAAAATCATCCTAATAAAGTATTAACACCTGAATATATACAAAAATCAACAGGAACACATCTTCATAGGTTTGAGTGGATTGACGATGATCGTATTGGAAAGTTACCAAAAGAATGGAATTGGCTGCCAGACGAATATGGCGAAAACTCAGATGCTAAACTACTACACTACACACTTGGTACTCCTAGCTTTCACGAGTTTGCCGATACGCCGATGGGTAATGAATGGCATCGTGAACGCATTTTAACTGAGTACTGCGAACAACATGGTTTATGATTTTCCTTAGTAAAAATGGAAAAGACGAGTATGTTAACATGTTTGCTAACGGTTGTAAATCTCCTATAGTATCAACTGACGACTTTGTATATGAAGATTCTAACAAACCCATAGTGCTTAGAGGAATTTTAAAGCATAAAATAATGAAGCGTTGCTGGAAAGATAAAAGAACTTTTTATTATATCGATACTGGATACTTTGGCAACGAACGAACTAGTAATAATCCAAACGGATGGAAATACTGGCATAGAATTGTTAAGAACGATCTACAACACGGTGAAATTATCAAACGTCCAAATAATAGATTTGAATCTTTCGGTAAGCAATTTTCGTCTTGGAAAAAAGATGGTAGGAAGATATTAATAGCAAAGCCCGATATAAAGCCTTGTAAATTTTACGGTATAGATTTAGATACTTGGGTCGAAGAAACTGTTAATACAATCAAACAACATACCGATAGACCTGTAGTAATTAGAGAACGAGCTCCTAAAAGAATAGATAGGATTGCTACCGATACACTCCAACAAGCATTAGATGATGATGTATTTGCGTTAGTAACATTTAACAGTGTGGCAGCAGTAGAATCTATTTTTCACGGAATACCTGTATTTACACTTGCATCAGCTAATGCTGCAAGTCCGGTATCGAGACAAGATATTAGTCAAATAGAGAATCCGTATTATCCTAATATGGATAAATTATATGAGTGGGGTTGCCATTTAGCATATGGACAATTTCATGTTTCAGAATTAAAGAGCGGTATAGCCAAGCAATATTTAGAGGAATGGTATGGCAATTAAATATGTAGTAGCACACAGAAAGGATCCAAATAACATTGGCGATATTGCCAGCAATCCATTGCAATATTTTTTAAAACCTAACGAATACAAAATTATAGATATTGCACACATTGGTGCAGAGTCCTACCCTGACAATGTTCCTATGATCGTCGGAGGTGGCGGATTAATTGGAAACTCAAACTTTGGAGATTTTTTTGCAGAAATACTAAACAGTTCGGATAGAAATCAAATAGAGGCTATTTGGGAACAAAGTTGGACATTATCAAATCCAGAACATAAAGAATTACACGACGAATTTCATACTAAACTTAGATCAATAACTAACGAGTTGTTAGCAAAAATTAGACCTGTAACTGCACCTAGAATAATTTGGGGGGCAGGCCATAATAGCGACAACGGTGCTCAAGAATTCAAAGAAATTAAATGGCCTAAATGCTTTGCAAAATATAATTTAATCGGCCTTAGAGATTTTAGTATACATAGTAGATTTAATTGGACTCCGTGTGCTAGTTGCATGCATCCTGCATTTGACAAAACTTATGCTGTTAAAAATGATATTATTTGGTTCGAACACAAAAAACAATTAATTAAAGATTTTGGAAATGATCCTATCCCGAGATTTATTAACAGCGGTTCTAATTTAGAACAAACTATTGAACTGTTAGGATCTGCTAACACTATTATTACAAACAGTTACCATGGAGCATATTGGGGAACTTTACTTAAGAAAAAAGTAATAATTGCTGGCGGTGTTTGGAGTAGTAAATTTAGATTCTTTAAGCATCAACCACCGATTGTTGGTAAAAAAGAAACTTGGCAAGATCATATAGAATCTACTCCGATTTTTGATACAGCACTAGACGAGTGTCGTGCAGCTACTAAAAACTTTTGGGCTCAAATACAAGGTATCTCTTAATGACATCTGTAGTAGCATATCTCGCAGGAGTTCCTAGTCCGCATAAAAATCCTCACAAGACAGAAGTTCTAAAACGATTTGTTGACGGTGTAAACTTAATGCGAGACAAAGGTGTTGCCCACACTGGAAAAAATTTAGTAAATGCTGATGTAGGCGTTATACAAGGTTGGGTTCATTCTGGAAGTCCTAATACCCCACACTTAATTCTCAGAAAACAAGTTGCTCAAAACACTCATAATAAACACACAATAATTGTAGACAGTAACTTGTTTAATTATAATTTAGGTAAACTATATCACAAACATTATAGTAGATATAGCATGGATGGTGTGTTTCCTACAACCGGAAACTACTTTCGAGATAAAGCAGACCCCAATCGCTGGCAACAAATTAGTAGAGACTTAAATCTAAGTTTAAAAGACTGGAGAACCGCAGGTAATCACATTTTATTATGTACTCAACGCAACGGCGGATGGAGTATGAACGGATTAGATGTTATGACTTGGGTAGAACAAACTGTAAGAACTTTAAGAAAGTATACAGATAGACCCATAGTAGTTAGGGGACATCCTGGTGATAAAAACGCAAGAACATATTTAAAACCAAGTAGAAATAGTTCTTGGACTTTAAGTAGAAATGAAAAAATTGTAGATGATTTTAGAAATGCTTGGGCAGTGGTAACATATAATAGTAGTCCCGGAGTAGCGGCAGCAATTGAAGGCATTCCGGTGTTTGTAACTGATCCAACTCCGCAAATTAGTCAAGCATACGAAGTTGCTAATACTGATTTAAAAGATATTGAAAATCCTGCGACACCTGAAAGATTGTCGTGGGTTGAAAAGCTATCAATGTGTCATTGGAAGTTTGAAGAATTAAGCAGTGGAGTCGCTTGGGCTCATATGAGACAGTATATCAAATGAAAATAGTTGCTATAACTAGTTTTAATCAAAAATATTATGATTTAATTGGGAAAGATAGTGTTGACAGTTTTTTAAGATATTGGCCAACAAACATTTCAATTACATGCTACATAGAAGATATGATTCTTAATCCAATCGATAGATTAAATATTATTGATTTTTCAGAGTTATGTAATCAGTATCAAGAATTTCAAAACTCAAATCAACGACCTAGAGTAAAAATATTTGCTAAAAAAGCATATTCTATAATTCATGCCATGGAAAATATCGATTGCGATTTTTTAATTTGGTTAGACGCAGATACTATTACTACACAACAAGTAAATTTAAAACAAATAACTTCTCTGTGTCAATCTAATGATTTAGCAACATTTATGGGCGTATATCATAATAAAAATAATCAAACTTATTTTAGTGCTGAAACTGGGTTTTTTATTCTAAATAAAAATCACAAAGGATTTACAGATTTTTCTAATCGATATCGAGAATATTATGATAAACGATTAACAGAAAAGTTAAGAAGATTTTATGACGGAGAAGTATTTGGTGCTGTTGTAAAAGATTTAGAACACAAATATGAATTTAATGATATGTGTTTAAAGTTTAACAAGCAATATAAAACACCACTTCGTAGAACTACTGTTGGGAAATTTTTACATCATTACAAAGCTAAAAGCACAAAAGACAAATTTATCGCCAATAAGTTTCTGGACGATTAATTCTCAAGTCTTGTGGCTTACTGCGACCTAACTGTTTTCTCTCACCTTTTAGATGATCAAGATATGCTCCCCATTCTGAATTAATAAGTGGATGGCCTTCACCTTTGATAATTCCAGCACTCCAATTGTGTTCATTGAGCTGACCTCTAAACTTAGTTCTTACAGCATCGAATACAAAACTATCATGCCATTCGGCTAGGGTAAAAATACCGTTATCGGCGTCGTCATACATTCTTTGAAATTCTCTTAGAAAGCTTTGTACAACCGGAGATGTTAGTTTCATAGCATATAACCCGCACTCTGTATACTTGCCTTCTCTTCCTAGAAATCCTAGTTCGCTGTTAGCAGGTAAAAAAGAATTTAATTTGTCTAAGGTTATAGGACTATGGCACACATTATCAGCATCCATCCAAAACAGCCATTCTGTATCGCATTTTTTAACACAATCAAATATAGAATATACTTTGTGCGCAAATCTCACAGCGTCCCACTTAAATCCTTTACCAGCATCTTTTCTTGTTCTGCGAATAGGATCACCACTTACATCACCGTTTGCTTTTGGAACTCCTTTCCAGTTGTTCTTAAATGCTGTAAGTTCATCGACAGAATCTAAATCAGTTAATACAATTCTTGAATGATCCGGTACTTGTGGATTACATTTTTCTGGGTAAACAAATAACTTTACCTCTGTAGGCCAGTTGTCTACAAATGTGTTAATCATTCGTTGACCATATAATTTTAGTCCTGCTTCGTGAAATGTTGTCACTACTGATATTGTCATCTATTAACCTTCCAAAAATGATAATCGTATTGTTTTGATACTCTTTTATAACCATGTGCTAATAGCGGTCGAATGTGATCTCTATCAAGGTGATCGCTATCTCCTATAACTAACATTGGTTTTGACTTTGTTAAAACATGCGTATAATGCGATATAATAGTATTATACTTTGTATCAATAAAAAATATTGATATCCCTGGCAATACATTTAGGTCGCTTTTAAAATTTCTATAAATTAAATTCTTTGATCTAATATTAGGATGTTCATCTGCAATTACAAAGACTGTGTTAAACTTTGATAGCAGATCCTCTAAATGGCCGAAAGCTGTTCCTACAACTAATGCTGTATCGAAGTGTACTCCTACTTTGCTCAGTCTCTTTATAAATTTTGACATAATATATTAAATAACAAAGTATTTATAAGGCAGGTATGAAGTTTAGATTATATCGTGAGTACGGCGCATTGAATAGCAACCCAGTGTTTGATGCGTTTGAACACAGTGTTAAACTGCTCGGACACACTACAACTATAGGTAACGATAGTGATGTAGATGTTATCTGGAGTGTGCTATTCCACGGACGCATGGCTAATAATAAGACAGTTTGGGATCAAGCACAACAACAAAAAAAGCCTGTGATAGTTTTAGAAGTTGGCGGTATCAAACGAGGAACAACATGGAAGGTAGGTGTTAATGGGATTAATAGAGATGCTTTTTTCGGTGATGCTGGGAACGATAGTAGGCGTAGCGATCTACTTAATCTTAAACTAAAGCCCTGGCGCACTAATGGAACAAAGATTTTGCTCTGCGGACAACACGACCGTAGTCTACAATGGGATATGTTGCCTAGTATGACAAGATGGGTTAAAGAAACCATAGAGCACATTAGACACTACACAATTCGCCCTATTATATTTCGCCCGCATCCTAGATGTCCGGTTCCGCAAATAGAACATATGTTTAAAGATGTTTCTAGACAAACGCCACGACAAACTCCTGGTACTTATGACGACTACGATATGATCTTTGACGATGTTTATTGTACAGTAAGCTGGACAAGTAATCCTGGCATACACAGTGTGCTACACGGAGTTCCTAGCTACACTAGCCCCAGTAGCCTAGCTTATGATGTTAGCATTAAAAGTCTTGCTAACTTAGAAAACCCACCCCTCCATGATAGACACCAATGGCTCAATGACTATGCTTGGACAGAATACACTGTGGAAGAAATTGCACAAGGCCTGCCTTTACAAAGATTACTCACACAGTTAAGCAAATAATCTCTTGATCTTTTTTGTATTTGTAGTATAATAATACTATGTACATTGAAGATGTTTATGAAGAATTTTACACTGTTGCGATGATTATGCGCATGCCTATTCAGCGTAACGATCAGAGTGCTATGAAAAATTTTTACAATCTATGTTCAGCCAAAAGCCAGCTCACAGAAAAACAAGCTAATTTTATTTTACGATTATTAAACAAATATAAAGAAGCCAGTAAAGAACTAGATTACGACTACGAAGAACATCTACAGGATCCTCAGTGGACGCAACCATTTAGAGTTATAGACGAATCTAAAAAGGTATTCATCGAGAAAGATTCAGACGGAGTTTTTTGGGTTTGTTTAAAGTTTCCATTTCAGTTAATAAAAACCTTTGAAGAAGAAGTTGGCAATGACACAAATCCTTTTGATGATTACACAGTCTGGGATAAGGACCGTAGACTAAAAATGATTCCATTATACAAATGCAATCTAGTTAAAATAGACGAGTTTGTAAAAAAGCATGGATTTGAAATTGAACCACAATTTAATTATGTAGTTAGTACAGTAGAAGAAATTTGGCAGAACAGTGAATCGCTTGTTCCTCAAAGCATTATAGAAAGAGATAAAATAATTCTAAAGAACACAAACAGCGGTGCTGAAGAGTATTTTGCTAAAAACAGCACAGGCGATATATCGAATGATCTAATGCTGGCAAAGAGTATGGGCTATTGTTTTAGTGGAGTAGTCACAAGCAAAATATCGAAAATAGCCAGCCATGAACAAACAACATTTTGGGTCGATACTTTGAAGTCGTTTGTAGATGTAGCAGAACAAGTACCAGGTAAAGTTGCTATCTTAATGGATCGCACTGAAGATCACAAGTTGTGGATCAGTAATTTTGTAAAAGAACTGCGCACAATTACAGGCGATACGGATTGTGCAAAAGTTTGTTTTAGAGAATCAAATAAAACCAATCCAGAATTTAACACATGGCTTGCTGAAGAAAATCTCACAGGCGATTTACACGATGCCAAATATTTAATTTTTAAAAATAAATTACCTAAATGGTTGTTTAAAGATCCAAATGATATTAAAATAGTAGCAACTAACAATGTATTCCCAACGAACATTGCAGTGGTTCGACATTGGTTAGAATCGCATCCGTGTGTGATTTACATTAGCGAATACAAACCAGTTTTCGGTAAAAAGGATAATTCACTTGTCAACTTGTAAGTTAATAATTCAAGATGAAGTTAATATTAAAGTAGAGGGTCTTGCCGTAGAAACAAGACGAAAAATAGTTAACAAACTAAAATACGAACTGCCGTATGCTCGTCACATGCCTGCATTTAAACTAGGACGCTGGGATGGTACAGTTGCATTCTTCGGTATTGGCGGTACTGGATATCTAGCACACCTAGATGTTGTTCTTCCTATTATAGAAAACGATGGATACTACATTGAAGTTGAAGATCGTAGAGAACATGCAGAATTAAGTTTTGATTTGATTGATGAAAACTATTGGAAAGACCAAGGCATATGTTGGCCCGAAGGACACCCAGATGCAGGTAAACCTGTGATACTGCGTGACTACCAATACGATGTCATTAACAAGTTTTTAGAAAACCCTCAGAGTTTACAGGAAGTTGCCACAGGCGCAGGCAAGACTATCACCACAGCAACACTAAGTCGTGTGTGTGAGAAGTATGGACGCACAATGGTTATTGTACCTAACAAGAGCCTTGTAGTACAGACCGAAGAAGACTACAGAAACTGCGGGCTTGATGTCGGTGTGTATTTCGGTGATAGAAAAGAATTAAACAAGACGCACACAATATGTACTTGGCAAAGTCTCAATATTTTAGATAAAAAGAAATACGACGAAGATGCATTATCACTTGCAGAATTTACAGAAGGTGTAGTGGCTATTATTGTAGACGAAGTTCACCAAGCCAAAGCAGATGTTCTTAAGAAACTGCTTACACAAAACTTCCGTAATGCTCCTATCCGTTGGGGACTAACAGGCACGGTGCCTAAAGAAGCATTTGAATTCCAAGGCATCCTTGCTAGTATCGGCCCTGTGATTAATCAAGTGTCGGCACATGACCTACAACAAAAAGATGTTCTCGCTAAACTAGATATTCAAATCTTACAAACAAAAGATGTAGAAGAATTTCGCAACTTCCAAGAAGAATATGCTTGGTTAGTGGGTGATAAAAAGCGTGTGGCTTGGTTGGCAAATAAAGTCAAGGATATTTCTCAAACAGGGAATACACTGGTACTGGTTAATAGAGTTAGTACTGGTAATGACTTAATAGAAATATTAGATGATGCTGTATTTGTTAGTGGGTCAATGAAACTTGATGACAGGAAAGACGAGTATGACGAAATTAAAACCTCAGACAATAAAATCATCGTTGCAACATACGGTGTGGCAGCCGTTGGTATTAACATTCCAAGGATATTTAATCTTGTTCTTATTGAGCCAGGCAAGTCGTTTGTTAGGGTAATTCAAAGCATTGGACGAGGAATTCGTAAGGCTCAAGACAAAGATTTTGTACAGATTTGGGATATCACGAGCACATGCAAATATGCAAAAAGGCATTTAGCAGAGCGTAAAAAATATTATAAGGATGCAAAGTATCCATTCACGGTCACAAAGGTTGATGTATGACAAAAATTTTAACACACGAAAATAAGTCGTTTGATTTAAACGATCTACCAGAAGAACTAGAAGACGATGTGAGATTTTCAGTTTTAGATAATTCTAATCCTAACGATCCAGATTTCTTTTTTATACCACTAGTATTCTTAGAATCGTTTAACAGTCCTGCTATCGAATTAAACATCAGCGGAGCAAATGTAATGATGCCCTTGGATTGGTGTATGTTGGTAGGAGAACGAGAGTGCGGATTAGATCCAGAAGTGTTACCATTAACCAGTATTAATGAGCGTGGGTTCGAAACATTAATCTTTAATCCGATTAATGGATTTCGATTTGAATACGCTCCAGTAGAGATTGTTAATATCTACCAAGATGTTAAATGGTATTTTCCTAAAATGAAAAACGGACAGCTATTGAGTATTCCGTTAACTGACGATGATCAACCATTCTGTGCATTTTTTGTTAAAGAGATTTCTAGACAAAGTGAAGTTTTACAATTAGCTAAATTAGCATGACCTCTGTTATCACAACCTTTAGTAAAGATGGCTATGATCTTTACGGTAGTAAAATGATAGATACTTGGATTACACATTGGCCGAGTAACTATACTTTAACTGTATACACTGAGGGTTATGATATTTCTCAACAACACGAACGAGTTAACACTATAGATATTAATCATGCATGTCCAGATTTGCAAATTTTTAAAGATGCCAGTCAACAACTATTAAGAGAAAAAGATAAAAAACACAATAACAGAATTAAAAAAACTGTAAAGTGGTGTCATAAAGTGTATGCTATGGCACATGCTATTAAAAACAATTCACAGCATTTGATTTTTTTAGACGGTGACACCAGAACATTAAAACCTGTTGTTTCTAACCTAGCAGAACAGTTAGTACAAAACTATTTGTTTGCTGTACACTTTGAAAAACTCAAAGATGGTTTACATTTTGAAACAGGACTAGTAGTGTTTAATCTTAATCACGACAAAATAGAGTGGCTAGCTGATACTTTAGTTTCTGTATACAATAGTTTAGCTATATACAATATGAACAAAACTTGGGATGGGTTTTTATTTGCCGATCTTTACAAACAATACAATCTACCAGTAAAAGATTTATCGGCAGGAACACCAGGTGTGTTTAGTCATCCTTTGGTAAAAAAATATATTGTACACGATGTTGGACCGAAGAAATATCACGGTACAGACTACGATAGGTATACAGGTAGAAAAAAGTGATATCAAATAAACTTAAACAAATTTACACGGAAATACATAATAAAACACCATTTGGCAAGAGAGGAAAAATACCTAGTCATCTAAAAGAATTTATTAAAGAAAAGAATCCAAGCAGTATATTAGACTTTGGATGTGGAAAAGGCAATCTAGTTGATACTCTAAAAGAAAAATATCCGGATAAACAGATTCACGGATATGACCCTGCTAATCCAGAATTTGACAATGGAGTACCTTGTGTTGATATGGTGATTAGCACCGATGTATTAGAGCATGTAGAGCCAGAGCATATTGCAGATACAATAGAAATGCTATCATTGAAAGCCAAGTTTCACTATCATCTTATCAGTTGTGCTCCTGCTAAACTAATATTACCAGATGGTAGAAACGCACACTTAATACAAGAAGGTCCCGATTGGTGGAGGCCTCAATTTGAAAAGCTTGGCTTCGAAATACTTTTCGAAGAATACACAGAGTTTACAAAGTTTTCTAAACAGTTAAGGAAAGAATTACTTGTTAAAAACTATTATGTGATGATGGAAGTATGACAAAACTTATTCCCGGAGAACCACTGATATACGAACGAAACGACGGTGTTGTGTATGCTCGCTATCGTGATCCGCCACACAATGCTATTCCACGATGGATTGTAGGTGGTAATCCAGATAGCGTTGCTAGAGCAAATGGTGAAATAAGTTCTAGCGAAATGAAAGAAATATTTAAATTAGCAAAAACTAACACAACATTAAAGACATTAATTGACAAACTTTATACAACATATCTACTAACAAAGGGAGAACAATAAATTGAAAAACTATATCTTTACCAGCGAATCGGTAAGTCGAGGACATCCAGATAAAGTAGCAGATCAGATTTCAGATGCAATTTTAGATGCGGCATTACAAGCAGGAGACGATACTACTAGAGTAGCCTGTGAAACTCTTGTAACTACAAATTATGTTTGCCTAGCAGGCGAAGTGAAAAACTTCAACCTCACTACTGACGAAGTAGAAAACATTGTACGCAATACTGTAAAAAATATTGGGTACGAACAGGATGGATTTCATTGGAATAAATTAACAGTACACAATCATTTACACAAACAAAGTGGCGACATTGGGTTAGGCACAGATAACTTTGGAGCAGGTGACCAAGGATTAATGTTTGGATATGCGTGTAATCAAACTTCAAGTTACATGCCAGCACCTATCCATTACAGTCACGAAATACTTAAAAATTTAGATAACAAGCGTTTATCTAATTTAGATACACTAGGTCCGGATGCCAAGTCACAGGTATCTATTGAATATGTAGACGGAAAGCCTAGTGTGGCTACAGCCGTGGTTGTAAGCACACAGCATGCCGAAGGTAAAAAATTAGAAGCACTCGGTTTAGCTAATCTTGCAATTATAGAAGAACTTGGAGGATTATATCAGGAAGGTGTTACAAAATTATATCTTAACCCAACAGGCAATTTTGTAGTAGGTGGCCCGGATGGCGATGCAGGTGTTACCGGTCGTAAGATTATTGTAGATACATATGGCGGCTATGCCCCACATGGCGGCGGCGCATTCAGCGGAAAAGATCCTACTAAAGTAGATCGAAGTGCGGCATATATGTCTCGTTGGTTAGCTAAAAATGCTGTAGCAAAGGGTTGGGCAGATTGGTGTACAGTGCAATTGTCATATGCTATCGGTGTAAAAGAACCCATGGCAGTCTATGTCGATTGTAACGATGAAGCAGACAAGCAAGCAATTGTAAATTGGATTGACACTATTGATTTAACACCATATGGCATTATAAAAAGATTTGACATGTTTAACTTTACCAAGTATAGTAATGAGTGTGTATACGGACACTTTGGCGATAAAGATGTTCCTTGGGAAAAACTAGATGGCTGATAAACTTCAACTTAAAGAAATACTTGCGGCTGTGGATATGGATGCAAAATATCTATGGGATGAACTTACACCTGATCAGCGCAAGAGTATTGTGTTTTTCACACTCAACCGATATATCAGTAATGTAAGCGGGAGTAGAGAAATGCAAGAGCACTTCGCATTGCTTGCTAACGAACGATTTAATAAAAACTTGTTTTTGTTTTTAAGCAAGCATCCGAAGTTGTGTTGGCAGTTAGCATGCAGTTGTGCTCACGAAAGCAAGGATATTAAGTTTCATCCTTGGTTAAAACTCAAGAAAGAAAAAGATAAAAAAGCAGACTTCCTTGCAGAACTGTATCCAAATATGAAAAGGAGCGACATTGAAACCTTGTCAGCAATTAGTACAGACAAAGAAATCAAAGAATATTGCAAAGGACTCGGTTGGGATAAAAAAGCGATCGATGGAATTAAACTTTAAATGTGAGTATTGCGGAAAATATTTCGCAAAAGAAAAAACACTGATTGTACACATATGCGAGAAGAAGCGTAGGCATCTTGCTAAGAATGAAAAGCATGTACAAACAGGACTGCTTACATATCAAAAGTTTTATGAGATAGCACAAAACGGAAAAAGCAAAAAGTCTTTTGAAGACTTTGCTAACAGTCCTTACTATACTGCCTTTGTTAAGTTTGGAAGTTTCGTTGTTAACACTGCACCTATCTATCCTGAACGATTTGTAGATTGGGTAGTACGAAGCGGTGTTAAATTAGATCACTGGTGCCGAGATGAGCTGTATGATCAATACTTAATCGAACTTATTAAGAAAGAACCTGCAGACGGTGCTATACAACGAACGATAAGTACTATGATGGATTGGGCAGAGAATAACGATGCCGCTTGGGAACACTACTTTCAATATGTTAATCTTAACAGAGCTACACACGATATTCGAGAAGGTAGAATAAGTCCTTGGATACTACTTAATACCAAGTCAGGCAAAGACATGCTACAACGAATGAATGACGAACAATTAGAAATTATAGGGCGTGTAATTGATCCTCAGTATTGGATCAAGCGATTTAAAACTAATCCAGCAGATCACGAGTTGGTTAAGGATGTTGTAAAAGAGGCTAAAATTTTATGAGTGACGATAAACTAGATTGGGACGATGATAACAACGAAGGCCTCGCCGCAAACGAATCTTGGATTAGCAGAGCTGATTTAGAAATCTATGCTATGCCTATCACGGAAGATGATGGTACAGAAGCCGTGTATGTTCGATTTACAGGTTTTGATGACAGTGAAGAAGCAACTGAATATGCAGACTTTTTAGATGAAACACTACCTTTACTACTATTTGAAAGCACCACAATACAATAATAAGGAGTTACTATCATGTTATATAGATTTCATTTAGCCATAGAAGGGGGAGATTTAAAAAAAACAATACCCTTTTATATAGACATATTGGGCTGTAAAACAGATATGTGTGAAGAAGGACACTGGCAAGATATAGATTTTTGGGGACATGAACTAACACTTCATACATCAGTACCTAGAACTGCTCTATCTAACGATCGTCATGATGTTGATATGGGTGCTGTTATAGTTCCTCACTTTGGTGTACATTTACCATATGATATTTACACAACTGTAAAAGAAAATGTAAAATCTACAGTCGGTTTTGTTGATCATCCATATATAAGATTTGCTGGAACAGACTACCAACAAGAAACTTTTTTTGTACACGATCCTAACTTTAATATTTTAGAAATAAAGAGTATGACAAACTTGGATAATAATGCCTGATATTGATATAGATTTTGTCGACAGAGAACAAGCACTAGAGTTATTTAAACACACTAGAGCTAGTCGATACGAAGACAATAAGATTGTGAAGCATAATACAGGTGTATATCTTCACGAAGTCCCAGTTGATGCTGTATCTAATCTATGTGCGGTACCGTACGATCAGGCAGACGAATATGGGTACTTTAAACTTGACTTCTTAAATGTAAGTATGTATAACGGTGTTCGCAGTGAAGAACATCTTGTAGAACTTATGAACAAGGAGCCGCTATGGGATTTGTTAGAGCAGGAAGATTTTGTCAACCTTTTGTTCCACATCAACGGACACGTCAGCATTTGCCAACAGATGAAACCGAGAAGCATAGAACATCTGGCGGCAGTGCTAGCAGTAATTCGCCCGGCCAAGAGACACTTAATAGGAAAGACGTGGGAAGAAGTTCTAGAAGAAGTTTGGACTAAACCCGAAGAAGGTTATTATTTTAAGAAGTCGCATGCTACAGCTTACGCAGTTGCTATTGTTGTACAGATAAATTTAATTTGTGAACAGATTAGTTAGGCTTTCTAACCAGCGTAATTGATTTTCTCTTTACTCTTTTTACTATAATATCATTGAGGCTGGTACATGGTCCTAGCAATAATTTTACATCTTTAGTGTTAAAGTTTCTTATTGCGTATCTAAATTCACCGATGTCTTTGTTTAAGAATATGTTAATTGGAATTTGTCTATTTGATTCCCACCACCATACTTCACCAAGTTCTAAAAATTTAGATTTTTCTTCTTCAGTTTTTAGTGTTTCATAAACATACATGCTGGTTATGCTAGCATCTTGGTTGATTATGATGCCAACATATTCTTTGTCTACATGGTTAATAACGCTGATGAATGGAAAGTTTTCTTGTAGATTTTCTGATATTTTCATAGATAAATATGTAAAAGGTCCTAAACTGTATGCAACAAAGTTATGTGTATTTATATCGAAATCAAATTGATGTGTTTACAAATTCTACAACATCATGGACCCCTGAAAGGTATCGCAGAGTGTATAATAGAAATTTAAAAGTTTATCGTGGCGTTGACAACACCGTTGATT
>Ga0209953_1000208_pt1 | contig 22878 bp, 37 predicted proteins | sample SalPonred_H2O_MG_FD_185713 | JGI IMG/M metagenome (GOLD analysis project Ga0209953, IMG submission 185713) | Salt pond water microbial communities from South San Francisco under conditions of wetland restoration - Salt Pond MetaG... | ecosystem: Environmental > Aquatic > Non-marine Saline and...
GCGACCCTATCGGGGTCCAGTTCGGGCAAAGTCGGCCTCCGACTTGTGGGCTGCGAGGAGCGACTGGACGGCCGAGAGCTGTGTCCGCCGGGAACGGACTGCTTCGAGCGCCGCCAGCCTCTCACCGTCAGCCAAATCACGACGACGACGAAAATCTCCCATGATGGCGTAAACATGCGCTTCCCGTTCCGCTACGGTCCCGGACTCCGTTTCAAGATACGCCATCGCTTTCTTTTCACGGTAGGCGTGCTCCGCCTCAGCATAAGCGACCGAAGCGTCACGCAACGCGAGGATGCCCTTATCAAGCAGGCCGGAGAGCCGATTCGCTTCGGCCGTCAGAGCGATCAGGTCCATAGTTCTCAATCACCTCCGCAATCTGCAACCGGATTTCTTTCCACTCGTCCCAGTCCGGCAGACCGTCCACGTTTCGGATGTAGTTGAACAGGTCCACCGTCGTCCGCTCGTAATGGCCGACAAGTTCCTCCACCTCGTGAACGCGGACGCGGAGGGACAGCAGCTCGGCGCGTTCGTTGGAGACGTAGGGTTCACTCATCGTCTTCCTCCTTCGCTCGACGCTTCTGCAAGCTGGTGTGCAGGTAGTAGTTCTCTTGGCTCCAGAGGTGTGTGCCGAGGCCGATGCGAGCGGCGCAGCGCTTCAGCGCGTCAGACGCGGCGTTCTTCAGGTTCGACCCGTTGTTTTGGCCGGGGTGCTCAACGTCCCCGACCTCGGTGATGGTGATGTAGTCACCGTCGATCCAGCACTCCAGCGTCGCAAGGCAGCCGGTGACGGTCCCGTCCGGGTTGGTCACGGGCTGGTCGATGGTGAAGTTGAACGGGCCGACGACTTCCAGCAGCCGCTGCACGACGACAGAGTGCTCGACGTAGGACGCGGCGAACTTGCCGGGCTTCTGCTTGATGAGGGACTCGGGGAACGGGCGTGACAGTTCGTACAGTTGCTCACTCACGGTTTTCTCCTATCGGTTGGACCCATTCGTTGGAGTACGCACGGCGCAGACGCTCCACATCACCGTCAGTGAAGAACCTGCCAATCGCGTACTCCAGATGCAGGACGCGGGTCCGAAGCCGCTGCGCCTCTAGACCCATAATCTTCTGGTCAACCATCGACCCAAGCCTTGTCGTGCTTCCATTGCCATGCGGTCAGCAGGCCGAAGAACGCAGACAGGCTCGCCTCCGGGTTGGCGACCGTCTTCTGCTCCCACCCGTCCTGACCGATACGGACCACACGCAACTCGGGCATCTCACCGTCGCCTTCGCGCCACGGAACCGGGTCACCATGCTGGTCCGTGTAGCAGCCCCACAGGGCAGCGAGCTGAAGCGCAGCCTCGTCGTAGATGGCCTTGGAAGTCTTGAAGTCGCCGAGCGTCAACGTCCCGTCGATCCGGGCCACAAAGTCTGCGGTTCCGGCGTACAGCGGGTGGAACATCGTGATTTCCGTCTCGACCACCTGAATGTCCGCGTGGAGCATGAAGTCGTCGGCGGCGGCCCGGTACGGCTCCGCGTCTTCTGACAGCGGCTCCGGCTCCCAGTCGTTCAGACGCGCTTCGAGGTACTCGTGGATGGACGTTCCTCGGTCGGCCGCCCTGTTGGACCGCTGCCACGGAACTGCTTTGAGCGTGTCCACGATGTCGCCGTCTTCCATCTTGGCGAGCGAGTGCTTCATCAGCGCCGCCCGCTCCGCAACCATCTTCGCAGACCAGCGCGGCAGCGCAGGCTTGTCCATCATCCCGATCACGTTCGTCACGCTGGGGACGAGTGACCCGTCTGCCGGGTTTTGGTAGTGGCGGCCTTTGCCACGGACGTTCTGAGCAAGCGCAGGTGTGGTCACAGCAGTTCCCTCCCGATGTCGGTGATGTAATCCCGCAGAGCCGCGAGCGTCCCTTCCGCCGCCTTCGCATACTTGTTCGCGTCAGCAAGCATCGGGGCAACTTCGGACGACTCCGGGTTGTCTTCAATCTCCTCGTACAAGGCGAACATCACCTGTTCGAGTTTTGCCTGTTCGCCTCGCAGCGTGTCAAGCAGGTCGTTCGAGGCGTCTAGCATCATGCGCAGGTTGTCGTTCATGTCACTCCCAGTCGTCGTTCATCCTTGCTCCCAGAATGGCGTCGGACCGGACCGCGATGTACTCCGCCTCGCGCATCCGACGCTCATGCTCGACACGGCCGAGAGACTGCCGAAGACGTATCTCCTGCTCTCTCAGCAGCGTGATTTCCTCACGAAGGGCGGTTTCTGAAAGCGGTTCGCGTTCCATCATCCCTCCACTAGCCATTGTCTAACAGACTCGTGTGACACCGGGATTCCGGTGTTCTTCTCCACCGTGTCCGCGATAGCTCGCAGCGACGCGCCACGCTGCCGCTGCTTCTGAAGCCACGACCCGAAAGACTGTTGGCCGCCGTTCTTCAGCTCAAACTGCATCTCAACGATCTTGCGCAGCATCCGTGCTCCTTGTAGGTCTGGCCTGCGGGGGCCGGTAGGAGAGTTGGCCGAGGGAGGGGCGGCCCCGGCCCCCGCAGGGGCGCGCTTCCCGGTTGCTCGGACGCGGGTGCGCTGCCATACCCGTCAAGTTAGTTGACGGCGGCGGGGCTGTCAACTAGATTGACCGTCGTGGTCAGGGTTAGGCAGGGGTGCCAAGCACTACCACACGCGAACGGCCGCCTATCCACGTTCCCGTGGGGCGGCCGTTTCGCGTTGGTGGAGCCGCCCGGACTCGAACCGGGGTCACCCGCCGTGCGCTTCGGCTTTCAGCAGGTTCGACACCTATCTCGGCCCCTAATCGTGCGCGTGAACCGTAACCACCATCGCCAGCCACGGCGACAGCGCCCGGATCGTCTCCTCCTGCTCCTCATCCGACCACTTCACCGCAAGATGCGTCAGCCCTACAACATGGTGCAGCAGCTCGTGCAGGATGATTTCCGACCGGCGCGCATGGTCCAAGTCCGACCGAACCCGGATCAGCCCACGTTTCACGTCCGAGTCGCCCTCCAACGACTCTTCGGCCAGCAGCAGGTCCGTGGCCTCGTCGGATACGACCTTGACCGTGTAAGGGCCAAGGTTCAGTTCCACTTCTGACCCCGCCGCCACTTCTCAAACATCGGCTCGTCGTCCCACTCGTCGACGATTCGGTCCATTTCCCGATGCCACGCGATGTCAGCCTCGTCCGGCTCAGAGGATTCTGAGGTCATGCCACCCGTCCTGATCGGCCACAAAGGTGAGTGTGCCACAGGCGGTCGTCGGCCCTCCCTGCTCCTCAAACCAGCGCGACCCACCATCGTTAGACGGGCAGCCGAAGATGGTCCGAGGCCCGTCCTGAAGCACCTGAAGGTGGTGGTAGTGGCCGAACACGAGGACGGTGGCGTCCCCGACCGGGTGCATCGCCGCCATCTTTCCCTTCCACCACGTCCGCAACTTCGCAAGGGGGATGCCGGACCCGCGAGCCTGATGGCCGTGCGCGAACGCCACCACCGTCCCGCACACGTCCAACGTCAGCGTCATGTCCCCATCGGGGATGACCCAGCCGATGTGTCCGAACGCCTCCGGGTTCGCGCCAAGAATCTCCTGCACCTGCTCGAACACGGCAAGGTCGTCGTTGTCCTCGAACGTCGTGAACGACTTGCCGTTCTTCCGGTTCTCACCGTGATTGCCGGGGACCGCGCCGACGACCATCTTCACCGGCAGTTTCGCCCACTCGCTCAGCATCATCGTCAGGAGACGCCGGACCAACTTCACCTGCTGGCGGCGGTCCAGCTCGACGGAGAATGTCTGCTGCGGATAGTGGCCGTCACAGTTCTCCACCATGTCGCCCATCCCCACGACGTACAGGGCCGAAATCGGTCGTCCGGTCTTCTGCGCTTCCTTCACCCGCTTCGGAACCGCATCCTTCAGCGCCATCAGCCGCTCCACCAGCGCCTCCACCCCGCCGTGGTCCGACTTGCCCGCCTGCCAGTCCGCCAAGCACACGACAAGCGCCCGTTCCGCCAGCACGTCCTTCGGCGGCTTCGGCTTGCGCCGTTTCACCTCACGAATCAGGTCGTCCACGTCCGGTCCGGCAGCGCCCGCAGCGGGGATGACGGTGGCGCGGTAGTAGAACGCCCGCCGGTCCCCGGAATCCCACGTTCGGACCTGCACCGGCTGCGACTCGTCCACCGTCCACGCCTCGGGGTCGAGCCCTAGTTCGCGGATGATGGCCGACCAGTCCTGCGGCGGCGTCTCACCCGCCTGAACGGTCAGCGTCCCCTTCGCCGTGTCGACCCCCGGTTCCCACCCCTTGGGGTGCGACCGGCGAGGCACCGAAGCATCGGAAATGTCTCGTTGGACTTTCAGGAACTCGTCAGCGGACATGAGTGCGCCTCCAATGCCCCACCTGCGCAGGAGTCACCGTATGCCCCCACTTCCCCAGCACCACCGCAATAGCCCGGTGAGAAATCTCCCGCGACCGGCCAGCCTCCAACAAGTCAGCCCGCTGCCCATCCGACAGCTCCGGCAGGACACGATCCCACCAGCCGGACGTACCCGGCGGCTTCAGCCCACCTTGCGCTTCAAGAAACTCGTTCACGCCGTACCCCTTCCCGTAGACGACGGCGTGAACGCTACCGTCAACTACCGGCGGCGCAACCACCCCATACGCGACATCTGCCGACGCCAACCATCCCGCAAGTCAGGAATAGGGCTAAGACGCTCTGAGATGCGCTGTGCGGCGAGTTCCCCCTTCTCCGCCACCACGCCCCTAGAACGAGGCTGCGGCTCGTCAGTGTCCACCTGCGCGACCCAACGGTAAAGCGTGTTCCCCGGACACGCCGTCCTGCCCACATCCCGATGCCCCACAACCTCCAACGCCCCGAACCGCTTCTCCGCCTCCCGATGCAGGTCCATGATCGCCCGCTTCGCCGGACTCGGAACAGGCCGATCCCCGAACCCGACGTAGGCGACGCCGATGGACTCGAAGTTGTGGCCCTTCGCATGGGCACCTCGGAACGCCCAGCCCCGACCCTCATACACCATCCCATCCGGCGCAACCAAAAAGTTGTAGCCGATGTCCGACCACAACCGCTCCGGCCCCTGATGGAACGCCTGAATCCCACGGATGGACCGTGACCCTCGGAACGGGGTGGCGGTGTGGTGGACGACGAACAGGCGGACGAGCGCCGGGGTCAGTTCGGTCGTGTGGTCCGCAGGCGCAGCACCCCACTCGGCGCGCTTAACGATTCTCACTCGTCTTCGTACCGGGGTGCGACGGTGAACCCGAGGCCGATGAGGAACGACGCGACCTTCACGCCCCGGTCCTCCAGCAGCCGCATCACCGCGTAGTAGGCCGCACCCAGCAGCGCGACCAGCGCAGTCTCCACAGCAGCCTCGTCCACATACGGGCTAATGGGCAGCGTCGCCACCCACCCCATCACCATAGGAACGACGGTACGGCGAATCGAAGTCAGAAGGTCCACGGTGGCTCCATTTGTCATCGTAGGTAGCAGCGAAAACGTATCCGCTCAGAACAAGTGTAAGCAACGACACCCCGCCTACAACCAACTGCGACGAAACCTGCCGGTCGGTGAAGTCAACTGCGCCGAACAGAATCATCGCCGTCGCAAACCCGACCGTGAAATAGACCAGCCTGCGCCGGTGCTTCCAACGGTCAGTCACTTGTCCTCGATGTGCGCCTGCATCATGGCGGTAAGCGTCTCCACCTGCTCACGCACATACGACAGCGCAGTCTCCAGCGCGGTGAGCCGCTGCTCGATGTGGTCTTGGTCCGTCCACATGCGCGCCATCTCCTCACGAATAGCGACCTTCACCGCCTTCAGAAACAGAATGTAAACGCCCCTCGCTGCGCCACCGATAGACAGGAGTGCTGCTGCCCATCCGCCTGCCATGAGGAGCGGGTCCATCAGGCGTACAGTTCCACGATAACAAGACCGGAAGAACCGTTGCCGCCCGCCGTGGCACCCGTGCTAGCCGTCGAAACACTACGGCCACCACCACCGCCGCCAAAACCTTCAGCATTCGAAAAACTTGAACCCGTCGTTTTGTCCTGACCGGAACCACCCGAACCGAACGGGCTAGAACCACCATTGCCGCCCATCTGAACAGACGAAGCAGCACAAATCGCACCCTGACCCAACTGCCCGTCATTCGTAATGTCACCGACAGCACTCGTCGTAGGCAGGAAAGGAGACTGCGAAGTTGAAGGCGGTGCGATAACCGCAGCGCGCACCTTCCCGCCTCTACCTCCGGGGGCGCGAACAAGACCTGCTCCCGACGAGAAAGTGCTGCTTGTTCCGTCGCCGCCGTCATCGCCTGACGCGGGAACACCCGCCGCACCGACAACAACCGTTTCCGTCGCAGAATAATCCGACGCCAAAGCAAACTTCTCCGCGTACCCGCCGGAACATCCACCACCCGCAGGACTGCATTCTCCTGCGCCCGTCGTCTTTCCTCCAGCACCAGCCCCGCCACCACCGACGCAAATGATTCGGTAAGCCCTGATGTCGTCACCGTCAACCGAACCGTCGCCCATCGGGTCGGACTTTGTGAAGGTTGCGGTTCCGGCGGAATCGAAAAAGCGACGGGCAACGAACCGGTAGCCGTTATGGAGCGACGCGGTGTTGTCGCGCACATAGGTGTTCATGTCCGCAGCGGACAGGACTTCACCAACTACCCATGTCTTCGGTGTAACGAACGACATTTCTGCTCCTAGAACGCCAGCGGGTTATCGTCTAGTTTACCGCGCACGCCATCGTCAAGAATAAAGAAAGCGCGGGTCTCGCGGCGCTGAAACGAAAGGCCAATTTCCCACGCACCGCCAACGGTCACCTGATGCGAAATGCCCTGAACAAGCAGCGCGTTCGAAAACAAGCTGCGACCCGGCGGCGTAAACTCAACATCGCAAATGTCCGCAAGCTCAAATGACGCCACCTTATTCGCGTCGGACTGTGACAGCCGTTCAAGGTTGACGGTAAGCGCATCGACTCGCGTTGCTGGCTCCTCAAACTGCGTCAGCAGATACTGGAGAAGGTCTTCCAGCGTAACAGGCGACAAAAGCAGAACGGTTCCGACGTCCAAAGTTCGGATAGAAAACTCCCCCTGAGAAGTCGCGTTATCGGCCGTCTTGCTCGTTCCGTCGGCCAACGCGCCGGTTACCTTGTTGAACAGGCTGCGTGCTCCGGAAAACCGTTCAACCCGTTCGTAAGGGATGCCGGTGCCATCGTCAGAAAACTTAGTACCAGCAATCGGATTGTCCAGAGCCGTGTGACGGTTCAGAAAAGTCAGCGTGCCGTCTCTGTCTACAAAGAAATAGCCCTGTTCGGACTGCTCAATCTGCCTCATGTATTGAAGTGCGTTCCCCGTCGCTGTTCCAGCAGCCAACACCGAAATGCCCGTGTCAACCGAAGTTTCCGACGGCCAAGACACTCCCGCATTTCCAAGGGTCGTATTGATCCGTGCGCCTGAATCCTCAATCGAAACTGTCTCATCCACGATTTGCTGGTTGGCGAGCAGCGCGAAACCATCCACGCAGGAAACGAGCGCTTCAGCATCACCACTTAGGGAGTATCCGAGCGTCACGTCTTCGATAAAGCCGGTGAATACTTTGGGGCCAACCCATGTCAATGTCGGGTCAAGTTCGTCCCATGCACCTGTCTGTTCCGACCATGATTCATACAGGCCGGTTCCGACATAAATGACAACGCGATCGCGGAGGCGTAGTTCGTCTCCGGCAGGGTCAAACTCGCCGTCAAGGTTGCGAAGGTTGATGCTGGCCCGTCCCGTTTGGAACGGTTCCGTCTCGTCCGTGCGTCCGCGCGTGATGGAAAGTGAGGTGGCGTAGTCGGACAGGTCTTCGAACCCGGAGCCGCGGTCAATAAGTACCTGAACGTCAGCCATCTTCCGGCTCAGGCCTGTTGTCTACGAACTCGCCGTCCACATAATCCCAGCCGATACCAACATGAGGATGGTCGGCAAGGCTCACAAGGTCCGCGCCATCCGGCGGCGACCATGCGCTTTCGCCGTCCCACACGACCGTGTTCTCAACCACGCCGTCACGGACGACCGCCCACACCGCTTCACGACTCTCAAGGTCCATGTTCAGCCTCCTCAGACGAAACAGTCAATAATGACGATGCCGTTCGCGCCCGCAGCGCCATCAGAAGCAGCAGTAGAGTCACCGATTCCGTGTCCGTTCGCACCGCCGCCATAAAGAAGTCCACTCTGAGGGTTGTCGCCACGCCCACCTTCTCTAGAGCCGCTGAAAAGACTCGCTCCGCCAAAACCTCCCAAAACTCGCGTATCTGAGAGCGTCAGCGCGACCCCGCCGCCGCCGTCGCCACCGGCGATTACAAGGTCGCCGGTACCCGTAGTTCCTCCAGCCTCTCCGGGAGCGGTAAAAATGGGGTCCGATAGAACTCGAATGCCGCCGCCACCTCCATTAGCAGTCACGGTCGCACCGAATGACGACGCTCCACCAGATGAACCGTTACCGCTTGAACCTGCTGCGCCACCGGAGCCGCGAGTGACGGTCACACTCGAGGCAAGACCGGCGATGTCCGTGATGAACGATTCGGCATAAGCACCAGCGCCCCCACCTCCGGATACGGCGGCTTCGGTCGCTCCAGTCGCAGGAAGACCAGCCCCACCTCCACCACCAGCGACCATCCGCACCCGGATAGCGCGCAGTCCGATGTCGCCCGTCCCCAACGGGTCAGCCTTCGCAAAGGAACCCGACGACGTGTAATACCGCGTACCCGCATAGCGGTATCCGGCAGCCACCGTGCTGTCAATAGCTGACCCCAACGAACGGATAGCCGCAGCACCCTGCGACACCGCATCCGAATCATCAGGAGTAGGCCACGAAAAGTTCGGAGTAACCGCCATCAGACACTCACCTCGAAACCCGCCTCACGAATCAGACAGCATCGGCCAGCGACTCCTCAACAGCGAGGATCGCCGCCGCCTTCGCACGCTCAACCTTCTCCGTCTTAATGCGGTGACGGGTCTCGTCCGCGAACCACAGCGCGGACACCTCGTCGACACGGTCGTCGGGGACGTCCTCGACGGCGGCGTGCTGGTTCTTCGGCTTGCGCCACTTGGCGAGGTCGTCGGGCCACTCCTGCGGGAGTGAGTCGAGGACGGCGGTGAGGACGGCGATGTTGTGGTCGTACTGGGCGACCTCTTCGCGTCGTGCTTCGAGGGGTGTCTTCTCTTCCATGTGTTGCTCCTTGTGTTAGATGATTATGCTGTCGTGAAATCTACGCCTCTCGCCAAACCAGCAAGGGGAGTAGATGGGTCTGCGTACTTTGCGCCGAAACCGGGTGACCAAGAATAAGCAGATAGGCCGATGCCGCCGTCGTAGGTTGCCGCGACCGACGAGTCAGCCGCAGAAAATGCCACCCTCGCGCCGTTTGCCGGAATGGCCGGAGACGGGTCGGCGTACTTGGCACCAAATCCGGGACCCCACTCAAAACTTGTAAGATAAGGGGCACGGTCATGTGCCGCGATAACTTCCGTTCCCGTCAAGGACCAAGCGCAATCATTGACTTCGTCGCTGATGCCTCCCGGCGGGTCCGAGTACTTTGTTCCAAAACCGCCCGACCAAGCATACGCCGCCAAATACGGCGAAAGGTTCAACCCCAAAAGAAGGTCTGCCCCTGACGGAGAAAAGGCAGCAGCGTAACAAGGCCTCGTTATTGGAGCAGCCGCATCTGCGTACTTCGCCCCAAAACCGGAAGACCACGAGTAAACCGAAACGTAAGGTGGAGTCGAGTATCCAAGAGCGATGTCCGCGCCCGAAGGGGAAAACGAAATACCGCGGGCGCTGCTTCCTATTGCCGGAGATGGGTCAGCGTACTTTGTGCCAAACCCAGAAGACCATGCGTAAGCAAAAACATGAGGCGCTCCTCCGTAAGTAGCGACGACTATGTCGTCACCGGAGGGGGACCACTGCAAACGTTCGCCCACATTGGGCGGCGCAGAGGCAGGGGCCGCATACCTAGCACCGAAGCCCGGACCCCACGGGTAGACCGAAAAATAAGAACCGTTAAGGTGGGTCGCCGCTACGTCTGCGTTAGATGGAGAAAACTTAACGTCGAAACTAGTGCCGGGAAGTCCGGGAAATGGGTCTGCGTACTTTGCGCCAAAACCGGGTGACCAAGAATAAGCAGATAGGCGAGTACCGAACCCGTGAGAAACAGCAACGGCCGCCCCACCCCCGCCGCTACCAACCGGGAACAGGCGGGTCAGCGCAAGACTCAGACCGAGCCGCATCAGACCAGCCCGACGAGATCCGTCGCGTCCGTCGCCGTCCCGATAGCCGCAGCACGCACCGGCAGGAACGAACCATCCGCGACGTTCGTGAACGTCACCTCCCCACCACCGACCGTCTCGACGACAACGCTGCCACCAGTACCGACGTACAGAGCACGCGCCGCAGTAGACAGGGCACTGCCGTAATCGGCAGTACCGATAGCAAAGGCGTTCTCAGCAGGACCGTCGATGGTCGGCTGGAACGAAGCGAACGGGTCTGCCATTGCTACTCCTTTGAGCGGCTTTTATGCAGGTTATCGGCCTGATCAAGCGGCTCGCTGGCGAGAGTGTAGCGGTCAATAATACCCATCGCAGTAATCGTCGCCCAAAATCGTCTTACACAACGGCGAATGGGCTCCGAAATCGCCATCATCACACAAAATCTCCAGATCCAAGACGTACATAGCCGCCAAGAGGACCGTTCGCCCGCGTAAACCGACGGATAGCTTCAACAACAGCCTGCGGATCAGCAGAAGTAACCGTGACGTTGACGTTGGTGGGAGCAGGGGCAACCTGACGTTCCCGTTCGGCACGCTGTGCTGCGGCCATCTCAGCGAACCTACGAGCCTCGTTCGCCGCCATCTGGGAGTTCACCCCGACAGACGCCTGAATAATCCCAGCAGACTCGTTGATGCCCTTGGACATGCCCTCCATCATGTCCTGCCCGATGTTCTCGAACAGCTTGGATGGGGAGGAGATACCGAGGAAGTTTTTGGTCGCGTTCCAAGCGTTCCGGGCCGCGTCGACGAGGGAATCCTTCAGGGCGGACGCTTTGCTCTTAATTCCGTCAACCATTCCGTCGATGATGGACTTGCCCCACGCTCGAAAACTGTCAACCTTTCCGGCGAACCAGACGGCAAGTTCCATGAAACGGTCGTTGAACCACCTGACCACGTTGTTCTTGAACCAAGTGTCGAACTTGCGGATTCCTTGGAACACGAACTCTACGAGCGCTTCACCGATGTTCTCGAACTCGCGGTCCTGCGTGTTGAACCAGTTTCGGAACCGGACGATGAAGATGGTGATTGCGGCGACGATTGCGGCGATGAGGAGGGCGGGCCAGCCGAAGATTGCGGTGATGAACCCTCCGACGACCTTCAGGAGGGCTTTCGCGCCGACCTTCAGGAGTGCCATGATTGCCGTGCGAATCGTCGCTCCGGCGACCCCAGCGAACCGGAACGCCCACCGTCGAAACGCCCCACGGACGGAAATCAGGAGAGTCTGGAACAGCGGTCGGAGGGCGGTCGCTACTGACGCGAACGCGGTGCGGAACGCGGTGGCGATACCCGACAGGATGATCCGGCCGAGGGATGCGATACCGATAGCGACGAGCTGGATGGCGGTCCAGATGGCCTTCAGGAGCCCCTTGGCGAGGAACGGGACGAGACGGGTGAAGAACGCCCCTCCGAGACGCTTGAACCCGGCGAACAGGGGGCGGAGGAGGAACCGGATTGGCGCTCCGATGATGGGGATGCGGGACACGATCAGCGCTGCGAACAGGCCGTTCAGGAGGCTGTCGCTGAAGATGCTGCTGATGGTGCTGGTGCCTTGGTCGGCCTCGTTTCGGGCCGTGGCCGGGTCGCTGAACATGCCCTTGAAGAACCCGACGAGGAAGTCAACGGCAAACGCGCCGACCGTTATGCCGATAGCGCCCCAGTCCTGCGACTTGGCCCATTCGGCGAGCGGTTCCGTAATGTCCCCGGCGGCCTCGAAAGCGCTGCGGAACGTGTTGGCGATGAACTCGCCGAGCAGCCTTCCGGCCTCCTCTGGGTCGCCCTCGTCAAGCGCGGCGCGGAAGTCCGGCGCAAACTTGCGGAAACGCTCCACAAGCGCCTCCAGTTCGCCAAGGCCGATAGCGCCAAACTCTTGCAGGCTTTCCCGAAACTCGTTGAGCGGCTCACGCAGGTTTTCGTCGAAGAACGTCTTGAACTCCCCGAACTTCGTAATTGAACGGTTGACGAACTCCTCAACTTTGGGGATAGCGCGCTCGACGAAATCCTCGATGGCGGGGAGCTGGCCTTGGAACCACTCGACAAACCGGCCGAGCGGCCCGGCGAGCGCCTCACCAATCGTGATGCCGATGTCGGCGAAACCGGACTGAAGAATGTCGAGTTGCGCGGAGAACGACTGCAACTGCTTGTCGGCAACCTCGTCGGTAACGCCGCCCATCTCGCGCAGGGCGTCTTCGTACTCCCGAATCGCATCCCCACCGCCGAGGAGCTGTCGGATGTTGTTACCAACGGAACGGGTCAGTCCGAGCTGGTCGAGAGTGACGGCCTGCTGGGCGTCGGACATCGGGCCGAGGAGGTCGGTGAACTCGTCCACCACGTCGGCCATGTTCCGAAGGTTCCCCTCCGAATCCAGAACATTAATGCCGAGCTTCTCGAAGTCGTCCTGATTCTTTCCGGCCGCACGGGTCACGTCTCGGAGGACGATGTTCAGCGCCTCACCGGCCGTCGCACCCTTGACACCCTGATCGGCGAAGAACGCAAGGACCGCCGCACCCTCCTCAACGTCCTTCCCGAGGACTCGGAGTGCGGCACCGGCCTTGTTCGTCAGCGCCTCAGAGAACTCCTCTGCCGTCGCGTTAGCGAGCGTGTTCGCGCCGATGAGCACGTCCGACACTCGCGCCATGTTCGCCATGTTCTCGGCGGTGTCGTCAACGGTCAGACCGAGAGCAGACTGCGCATCCGTCAGAAGGTCGGTGGCGCGGGCCATGTCGAACGCACCGGCCTGTGCGAACGCCGCAACCTGCGGGAGAGCCTGCAACGACTGTGTGGCATCCAAACCGGCAGAGGCGAGGAAGAAGAACGACTCTGCGGCCTGCTCGGCGGTGAACCGGGTCGACTTGGCAACGTCGCGGGCCGCCTGCTCCATGTCGGTCCGCATCGTGTCCGACATGTCGCCCATAATGGCGGTCGAACGGGTCATCGCGTCGTCAAACTTGGCGAACTCGCGGATGGAGAACCCTGCGATAGCACCCGCAGCCGACGCGATTACCTTCGCAGCAGCCGCAGCCGCGCCAGCAAGAACACCAAACGCGCTCGCGCCAGTCTTCGTCGCCTTCTGAAGATCGCGGGAATCACCCGCAATCATCACCTGAATGACGCTCGTCTTCCTACCCGCCATGCGTCACCTCAGAGTCTGTTCTGCCGCCGAATGTCGTCAATGTACCCAGCGAAGGCATTAGCAACTTCCTCACGACGCTTGTCAAGCGCGTCGTAAAGGAACGGGTTAGGACGGATAGGGCCACCCTGCCAGCCCTTCGCCGGATCAGGCCGAGACGGCCAACCGAAATGCACAGGCCCGGCATACGGGACGGCCTTACGGCCCGCACGGACATAACCGCCCCGCCGCTGCCCGGCAGAACGAATCGTGTTCGCCATGTTCCCCGAAGCGTGCGGAGGTGTGCGCCAGTACGGCGTCCCAGAGATAACAGACGTGGACCCGTGACGCGGAACAATCCGCTTCGCTTCACCCTCGACGATTTTCGCCGCTTCCAGATGAGCGCGCTTCAGCTCATCAACAGCATCGTCGCCCAAAGCCGTCAACTGCTTCTGAAACTGGCGCAGTCCGACGACGCGAACTCCCGGTTTACTTCTTCCCACGGCGCGCCTGCTTATCCCGCTCGTGCAGGACCGCCAGCATCGCCTTCAGCATGTGACTGTCCTCCATGATGAACTGTGGTGGGATGCCCGTCTCAACAGCGACGGACGCCACCAGCATCGTCATGGAGTCTCGGACAAAGGGAGTTCGCCACCCTCAATAATCTGAACATCCCGAACCGTGTCCAGCCAAGCGTCAAAGCCCTTCTTCGACCCGGACGCCTTCCAAGCCAGCCAGTAGATGTGCTCCGCCTTCTGGTCGGTCTGGAAAGCCCGCCCGAGGCCAGTCTGGAACTCGCGCTCAAACTGGACAACGACACGGGGGGTAACGGGGTACTCCCCCTCGCCATCAGTCGTCTCAACGCGCAGGGTGACAGCAAACATGTCCTTGACTCCTATTCAGTTAGAGATTTCAGGCGGTACCACGGGTGAGAACGCCGTCGACCGGCCAAGTGACCGACTTCGTGGCGAGCTCGCCGACGCCGCCGCCCCAACCCCACTCAGTCACGAGGACCGAGCCGGTGTAGTGCGGGTTCGCGGTGCCGACAGCAGAACCCTTCGGGCCGATGACGATGGCGGCGGTGCCACCAACGAGCGGCGCGACGGTCGCGTCAATCTCGGCCGGGTCGAAGTTCTGGTGGAAGTCCAGAGCAACCGACTGGTCACGGAGGCCGCCGACACGAGTACGCCCGGTCTGACCGAACGCCGTCGTCTCGATCTCCTCGGCCTCGTCGTTGAACTCAATCGACGCGATGTAGTCCGAGAAGTCCTCGCCCGCGATGCTGATGTAAGCGTCCGTAAGAACGGTGCGTGCCATTATTCCTGCTCCTCCGGCTGGTCAGCCGAGTCATCCTCTAGCGCCGGGACAGGTTCCGGCTCTTGAACCTTCTTGGTCGTCTTTTTCGGTGCGTCTTCCACCGGAACAACCTTGCCTCCGGCGAGAAGCACGCTCATGTTACCACCGAGGTCTTCGGCGGTCACAAGCGAACCTTCAGGGAACGCCATCCGCTTAGAAACAACACGGTACATCATGCGACTACCTCCACCTCGAACTCGACACCAAGATACACCACGTCCCCGACGCTGACCTGACCGTAGTTTCGCATCTCTGTCACGCGGGCCGTGTTCGCCACACCCCCGAGGGTCCGGTCGGCCTCGATAGCCGCCTTCACCGAACCGGCCCCGACGATGTAAGTGTCGATGTTCCTCTGGGCCGCCCGATCATCCGCACGGCCAACCAGCAGCGAAATCAGGAAGAAAAAGGTGTCTGCGCCACGGTTCGCGTTCAGGTCGTAGTCCACCCGCTCCGGCAGAACCATCGCTACCGGCGGGCGGGGCGCGTCAAGAAACGTCGCGGACACGCGAAGGTTCGGGACAGTTTCAAGCCGCTCTGCGATGCCGTCTCGCAGGTCCGCGATGGAACTCATAAGTAGCGAATCTTCCGATACGGCTGAAGCAGCAGCTCCACATCCGGGTCCGCAAACCGAGACACCCGCATAGCCCCCATGTCACCAAACCCTGCCACTCCCAGCGGCGAGTCAAGACGGGTGAACAGGCGGGACGCCTGAAGAATGGTCGCCTCGTGAACAGCCTCGGGAATGTCCGGCCATCCGTAACGGGCGTACACGCGGACGGTGGCCTGACCGCGCCACGTCGGCCAGTATCCGTCCTCAAACGGCTTCACCCGGTAGTACGGCAGGGCGATGCCGTACGTCGTCTCGTTGACCGGCTCCGCCTGCCAGTCAATGTCCCGCAGCGTCTCCGCGAACGTCCGGTCAAGGTCATCGTCAACGCGAATCTCGGTGATTTCCACCGCGTCGTCGATGAACAGGGTTTCAAACGTGCCGGTCGGGATGTAGTCCCGGTAGGTGACGGCTGTGCCTGCGGCCTCGAACGAACGGTCGCACCATCCGTCCACCCACGCCGACGCGGACGTGAGAGCGGTGTTCAGCAGCGTGTCGTCCACGTTGTCGCTGATGCGGAGAGCAGCCTTCAGCTCTGCCACGGTCGCATAGTTAGCCATCAGGAACCTCCGGGCCGGAGCAGTCTACAGCCTCGCTGCTGAGATACGACCTGCGTAAATAATCTGCGCCTTCGGGAAGAAGTCGCGGAGAATGTCCCCACCGCCGGGGAAGTCCTCCACGACGTACACGCCGCCGGGGTTCATCAGCGGGGCGACCAGCCGGACCGTGTTCGTAATCGCATCCCGCGTGTGCGGCCCGTCATCCACGAACAGGTCAATTCCCGGCAGGTCGGCAAGGAAGTCCGTGTCGTCGCCGTAGGCGTCCCACTCGTGCAGGATCGGCTGGTTGTAGGTGAACGCGCCCCGTGACACGAGAGCGGGACGGTTCTCCTTGAACCGCTCAAAATCAAGGTCTAGGCCGACGACGATCGCCTCGGGGTACAGGTGGCACCAGAGTGCAAGCGACGCGCCACGGAAAACGCCCAACTCCACGACGAGCTGCGGGTTCAGGTCTTTCAGCAGCGCAGAGTAGACGTGGGCGTAGTTGTTCCGGTCGGCCGCCATCTTGTCGCCACCGAGGTTCCACGGCGCATGAGGGTTCCTGTCCTTCGGAGAGAAAACTCCCCGGCCCTTCTCCACGGCAGGAGAGAACTGCGCTTCGAGCGCAATCAGGCGTTCAGCGTCCATTCCCAAAACCTTTCGCCAGCGCCAGACACGAACTCGGCAACCTCGTCGGGAGTGTCGCCCGGAACCCTGCCACACAGCTCGTTTGTGACAATCTCACAGCCCGCAATCTGCGCCTCGATCACGGTACGGGGACACGGGTCGATGATGTTCTTCGGCAGGTGAACGAAATACTTGGCGGTCGCCATCTCTGCCAGCACCGTCTCACGGTCCGCGTCAGTCACCGCACGGAACGGAATGCCGTTCTCCTCGGCCCACTTGCGCGCCCCGTCAGGGTTCTTATGCCAAATGTTCCGGCCCGCCCACAACGCCACGTTCTCCTTCACGCCGTCTCGTGGGATGGCGGACACGTCCATCGGGGCAGGGCAAATCTGGTAGGGCAGGTCGAACCATGTGTGCCAGCGTGCGCACTCGTGGGACGGCCACACCATCAGCCGGGCGGCACGGAACAGTTCCATCCGCCACGACTGCTGCGGCGACCGGACCCACACGACCGGACGGTACGGCAGCAGCGCCGTCTGCATCGCCGGATTCAGATGCTCCGTCGCGCCGACAACAATCAGGTCGTACTCGTCAAGGTCCGGCAGGGCCAGCGGAAGATGATGCCGAACAACCTCCACACCCTCCGGAGCCTGCGCAAGCATCTCCTCCGTCGACATCTCCGCGCCACCGGCGTACAGGCCCGGAAGCAGACCCGTGCGCTTCGGCTGCGGCTCAAACGCGGCGAACTGATGGGAAAGCCAAAGAAGCCTCATGCCGCACCGTCCAGCAGCGGCACCCAACCCTCGTCAAACACCCGGTCCGCGTCATACTGCTTCGCAAACTCCACAGCCTGCTCCGAAACCTTGTACGGACCACGCTCGTACGCCTTCTCCAACGCCTCCACAATAGACGGAACCAGCGGCGTCGAGAACCACTCCAACTGCGTCGGATTCCATTGCGGCTGAACCTGCGCAATCCACCCGTCGCCGACCAGCTCCGGCTGCGCCGAAAAGTTCGACACAATCACCGGCGTGCCGCACGCCTGCGCCTCCAACACCGGCAGGCCAAACCCCTCTCCCGCCGAGGCGGACAGGAGCACGTCGGACCGCGAGTAGATGGCGGCCATCGTGTCATCGTCCACACCCATACGGTGCTCGTACTGGTCGACAACCCGAATCTTGTCCTGCGAAATGCCACAAGCCTTGATCAGCGCGCCAAGGTCGATGCCATGCCCCGAACCTGTTAGGTCCGTGTGCAGGTAGAGAACCACATCGTCCTTGTCACGAGCGAAGATGGAGAACGCGAGCAGGTTCTCGCCCCATTGCTTGCGAGACGGGAGAACCCCCTTATTGGCCTGCGGCATGGTGACGACAAACTTGCCGGGCCACGGGTCAGTCTTGAACTCCGAAGGCTTCCAATGCTTCTCCAAAGCGTGCGGGATGTAAACGTGATGGATGCCCTTCGCCGACATCGCCGTCGAACCGTGCTTCGACATGGCAATCGGCGTCACGTTCGGCTTCACCAGCCACTTCTCAACGGCCGGAGGCACACCGTTATGGTCGATAGGCACCCACGACCAAATCGTGTCGATGTCGTCTAGACGCGGGTTCGCCAGCACCCACACGTCACACAGCGTCGCAAGAACAAGCGGAGAGTCGTCCTGAATCTGCACGTCCCGATAGTGGGACATGATCACGTCCTGCGACCACGAATCGTACCCCTGCGGGTAGACCGGGATTCCGTGCCACTTGCCAATCCTGTTCAGATGGCCGAAGTTCGCATGAACAGATGTCGAATGGCCGCGCCGCTTCAGACGCCGCAACACCTGAGCAGACTGGGTTCCGTATCCGGTACCCATCTCAGGATGGTTAGAGAACCAATGAACTCGGGGACTACGCGCAGGCTTTCCCACTTGCTTCTCACTTGTCAGCGCAGGGACGCAGGTACCGGGGCGGGCCGGCCCTGCGCTGCCGACCCGCCCCGGAACTTACCAGTCAGATCACGAACCGCCCTCGAAGTACTTGACGTTCGCGGACTGTCCGAGGTCACCCCAGACGCGCATGGCCACACGCCACACGACCTCATCCGTGTCGAAGGCGAAGTCGTCGCTACGCGCAACCTCGATACCCCCGACCTGACGCACGTGGTAGCTGCTCATGTCACCGTAGATGACCGACTTGTTTCCGGCACCAACGGCGGGAGCGAACGGGTTCTCAACGATGCGCTCGCCGAGGATGCGGGGCTCACCAGCAGCCCCGTACTCGAACAGGTAGCGCCCGTCGCCGTCCCTGAGCTTGCGGACCGCACCGAGGGTCGCACGGCTCATTTGGAGGGCCGTGGCCGGACGCGCCGCAACAGCCGAGTCGACCGAGTGGAGCAGGTCGATCAGGTTGTCAGCGGTAAACGCACCAGCGACAGAAGTGCCACCCGTGACGCCCGAACCAGCGGCGTCGAAGATGCCCTGCGGCTCGACGGTGCCCGTGCCGACCGCGAGAAGGTCGTTGACCTTGTACCCGACAGCCTCACCGGCCTGACGGGCGAGGTACGGAACCAGCGGAATGCCGCTGTCCTCGATGATCTCGCGGCTCGTCTTCAGAAGAACGCCCACCTTCTGCGCCTTCAGGGTGAAGGACTCGCCGGTCGGGTTGGAGACGGCGTACTGCGCGCCCTCAGCGGTCGCCGTGGCGGCCGAGAAAGCGGTCTGACGCGGAACCTTGATGTCGTTCCCCGACGCCGTGTTCAGGATGGTGTACAGGCCCGGCTCGAACGCGGGGCCGGTGTACCGGAGAATCTCCTGAATCTGGTCGTAGAAGCCCTGCGGCACGAGCTCCGCGTCAGCGGACGTGCTCATCGGGCTGGAGCTGTCACGCATCTCGAAGACGTGACCGCGAATCTCGCCAGTCAGAAGGCTGCGGAGGATGTCGTTGTCCGTGGTCGTCTCGACCTTGGACTCGACGGTGGGAACCTCGATGCGGGCCTCAACGGCACGCGCCTCGCGCTCCGCGTCCTCACGGAAACGGTTGATGGACTCGTCGTAACGGTCAATGTCAGCGACGATGCGGTCGTACTGCGCCTGCTCCTCACCCGAAAGGTCACGGGCCTCGGTAGCGGCGTGGTCAAGAAGGCTCTTGGCCTCCTCCCACGCACGGTTGCGCAGCTCAACCTGACGGTCGATGTACTGCTGCATGTGTCACCCCCGTAGGGACTAGAAGGAAATGGTTTGTGGCTTCCGCGTGGTTAGCGGCAAGCGGTCCGCGTGGGTAGCGGCACATGCAAAAAGATTATCGCACGTTGGCGCTTGTCACCACTTCTTCGCAAGAAGGTCAACCTGCTTCTGCTTCAGACCAAGCAGGTCGGCAGGCTGCGGCTCCGGCGTCGGCTTCGCCTCGGTAATGGCGTTGATGAGCAGGTCGGCCTTCGACGGGTCCACCTGATCGCCATCGGCAAGCGCGTCGAGCACCTCGTGAATCTCGTCCACGTCGATGCCGGTCCGCTCGGAAAGCTTCTCCAGCGACCGGACGGCAGCCTCGGTCTGCGGGTAAGCCGGGAATCCGGTGACGACGGACACCTCATGCAGGTTGATGCCGTTCAGCGTCCGCTCCATCCCATCACCAGACCACTTATCACCGCCACGAGGGACCGTAAATCCGAAACTCATGGTGGAAACGACGCCGGAGTTCATCAGGGCGCGCAAATCCCGTGCGGCCGTGGTGTCAGGCAGGTCAGCCTCCACCCGCAGGCCCGTCTCGTCCTCAGAAAGGCGGAGGGTGCCGGAACGCTTCGACGCCAGCACCATGTCCGAGTTGTGGTTGATGTAAAGCCGCACGTCCTTGGACCGCTGGCGGAGCGACTTGCGGAATGCGCCGGGTGCGATGCGCTCGGTAAACGGGAGCGGCTCCGACGGCACGTTGAACTTCGCCGCATACCCGACAAACGTGTTCCCGTCCCCTTCGGCGCGAATCTCGCCCTCAAACGAACGGAACTCTGCCTTGGAACCCTTGGCACGCGGCTCAACGGGCGTCACCATCATCACACTCCTGTCGGCCTTTACCTGCTCGGCCTTGCGATCGAACCAAGCAACAGCATCAGAGTACCGCGCACCAGTTGGGATACCCCAAAGCAGATGTGCGACTGCCCCCGGCGTCGGATAACCATCTTGATCCGGTCGCGCACCTTCAGCGTCAAGGTCAACACGGTGACGTGCAGCCCACGCCGACGCACGAACAACCTTGTCCTCCGAAATCTCACCGCGAGCCATAGCACGAGCATCCGCAACCGTCCGAGCAACAACACCGTCGCCCGACAGCCCCTCCTCGTGATACTCGACGCCCTGCTCAGCAGCCTCACGCATGTAACCCGGAAGACTTAGGTCCACATTCCGGCTTTCGTCGTCCTCACGCGGCTCCCAAGCGTCACAGTAGAAACCGCCGTCCACATACTCGTCCCACTTCGTGCATCGCGCACGACCGTCAGGCGCAACGTCCTCCTCGTTGAAGAACACGCAGTTGCCGCACGCACGGCCCTCCGGCACATCTTCTGCTGTGGCAGGCCGGTAGGCGTCGGGAAGGTCGCGCACATAATCCTTCTTCTTGCGCTCACCCTCGTAGCTGCTTCCCTCCGACTGTGCGATAGCGAGCGCTTGGTCGATTGCGCCCTGATTCGTGTCGTGGCAGCCCATCACCTCACCGTCGTCCTTTACGGTGGCCCACCCTGCGCAGTCTGCGGCTTCGTCGGTGATGAAGTATGGCATCAGCAGGACTTTTGGAAGACAACATACGAAAGGTTGTGGCCGGTCTTGCTAGACACCGCGTACACACGGTCAAGAGGGTTCAGGTCAAGCCGAAGGTTCTCCAACTTGTTCAACTGCATCCCGGTCGTCGGAGTCGCATCCGGACCGCCGATAAAAACTTCGTCCGTGTTGTCATCGTTGTGCAACTGGATGGAGAACGGCATGACGCACGTCTCAGGGATTTCCGTCGCCGCAGTACCAACCGCGACACGACCGCTGTTCACCGGCATTACTCGGCCTCCTCAACAGGCTCAGGCGGAGCCTGCACCTGAACGGAAGGCAGGCCGAACGAATCCACGTCAATGTCCAGAAGCTCAGCAATTGACTCCGGCGTGTAACCAGAAATCGCCAGCGACTGCGCCACCGACGCCTTCTGCTTCATTGAAATGACCCCGGCGTCCGTAAGCGGAATGTTCTGGAGCGGCACCCGGTACTGGTCGCCGTCGTCCACCGGACCCATGTCCTCCAGCCGGCGTACGTCATTTACCGACATGAACCCGGCCAGCAGCGCCGTGTTGTACGACGAATACCGGGTGGCAAGGTCGGCGCGGACGATGGACGACATGTTGAACTTGATAAACGAGTTCGGGTTCTCCAGCAGCATCGCAAAGTGGTCTTCCAGCATCTCAACGTACGGCTGGATCGTGTGCTGCCGGAAGAACAACTGCTGCTGCTCGATGGATGCGAACGCCATCGCCGCGTTCTCCGACACGCCCAGCATGAACGGCGGCACACGAAAGATACGGGCAACCTCCTCTACAGCGAACTTCCGCTGGTCGACAAGCTGCGAAGCGGAAGGGTCGACGGTGAGCGGGTTGAACTTCCCCCCGCCCCAAAGCATCCCGACGCGGTGCGCACGGCGCGGACCCTGATGCACAGAGTTCCACGTCTCCCGAATCTCCTTGCGCTGCTCAGGGGAGAGCTTGTCGGGGAACTCCAGCACACCGCCCGCGTACGCGCCGTTGCCGAAGAACTGTGCTGCGTACTCCTCTAGAGCGAGCCCGAGGCCGAGCGCTTCCTTTGCCTGATCGATGCGTGACACGCCGCGCAGCTTGCCGGGCATGAGCATCTCGGTCAGGTGAAGCATCCGGTCGTCGGTGACCCGCTGGTTCTCCGCAATGATGTAAACCTTGCGGCCGTTCTCCTTCTCAATGCGAACCTGCTTCGGGTTTAGCGGCGTCAGCTCAACAATCTCGTTGCCGGACCGGCTAATCAGGACGAAAGCGTTGCCGTCAAGCAGCAGGGAGATGAGCACTTGCTTCCAGAACGTCGTCTTTGGCATTTCGGTGGAAGGACGGTCGACCCAGCCGTCCTTCGGCCGGTACGGGAACCGCTGGCCGTCACGACGGATGAACTGGTCGTACGGCAACGTCGAAATCGTGTCGGAAATAAGCCGGACACAGGCGTAAACGGCGGACAACTTCAGAGACGTGTCTTCGTTGACCGTCATCCCGGAGGCAGACGGCTTCTCAAACAGCATCCCTGACCCGAAAAGGGTCTGGTAAGCGCCGCGACGCTCGAAAAGGTTATTCAGCACTCTGGCTCCG
>Ga0209953_1000209_pt1 | contig 22873 bp, 34 predicted proteins | sample SalPonred_H2O_MG_FD_185713 | JGI IMG/M metagenome (GOLD analysis project Ga0209953, IMG submission 185713) | Salt pond water microbial communities from South San Francisco under conditions of wetland restoration - Salt Pond MetaG... | ecosystem: Environmental > Aquatic > Non-marine Saline and...
CGACAACGTTAGATTAGCAGCCTAGAGATAGGCTTTAAAGTATTAAACTAGGTTTAGTATTTTAACGTATCACCCAAAACGAAATTTGGGTAAACTGCCCCCGTAGTTCAATTGGAAGAGCAAGATGCTTCTAACGTCTCAGTTGCTGGTTCGAATCCAGTCGGGGGTTCAAAAATACTTCACAGGCTAAGGTAGCCAAATGGATTCCAAACCCATAGGACAAGGTTCGATTCCTTGGTGAAGTGCTAGATTAATTAAAATAAATAAATCATGGAAAACTACAAAAAAACACTAGTGGTAGATTCAGCATATATTGCTCGAAGTGTGATTGCAACCGAAAGGGCCTTTGTTATTACTTATAAAGGTAATGCAGAGGTAGTTGCTGAGTACGAAGAAACGTTTGGTGTAGTTAATTCAGATTTAACTATTCACAAACCTTCTATTATTAGAGTACCTAGTTTTATAAAAATAGAATTTCAAAAGGTACCTCTAACTAGACAAAATATATACAAACGAGATAATTTTGAATGTGTGTATTGTGGTGAAGGTAACAAAAAGTTATTAACCTTAGACCATGTTATCCCACAAAGTAAAGGTGGTCCGAATAGATGGGATAATTTAGTAACGGCTTGTAAAAAATGTAATGGTGAAAAAAGTGACTTGACGTTGGAAGAATATGGAAAACCAATTCCAAAACCTCAACGCCCCCACTATTTAATGTTATTAAAAAAAGTACATCATATTCCAGAAGAATGGAAACCCTACTTATTAATGTAAGTAGGTAATGGGCAAGTACCCAAGTGGTTAAGGGAGCGGATTGCAAACCCGTTATTCACTGGTTCGAATCCAGTCTTGCCCTCAAATAGTTTTAATTTTTATGAAACTAAAATTATTTTAACAATATAATAAAAAAGTAATTAAAATACTTTCAGAATTTAAATTTATAGTTTATATTTATATTGTACTATAATTAATTTGTTCATTGACATATTGAATATTAATTGCCTCGGTGCTGGAACTGGTATACAGGGCGGTCTTAGAAACCGTTTAGTGTGGGTTCGAATCCCACCCGAGGTACAAAAATTAGAGACCTTGGTGGTTGCAATATAACATTCAAACGTTACTCTAATTTAATAATAACAGTACTTATCACGCTTCCTATTAGCGCACCGAGATAAGTCTTTTACGAAAGGAATAGTGAAGCTGTAATTAGCACACCACTGATAAAGGTGATTATACTAAAAAAAGGTTTGTAGTAGGTATAAATAAAACCAAGCTAATCAGAAACCTCGAAAGACCCGAAATTCCTTTCAACTGCCTCCAAAGCATAAATGGTAATGCACCCGGTTTGTACCCGGATTAACGGAGTTCGATTCTTCGTGGAGGCTCAAAAAATGCGAGTATAGTATAATGGCTATTATATCTGGCTTCCACCCAGAAGATGAGGTTTCGACTACCTCTACTCGCTCTATTAAGGTTCCTTACAGCAAACTTATTCTATAAGGAAACCGCTACATTGTAGGTTCGAATCCTACCTCCCAACTTGTTGTGGAGTGGTGAAATTGGTAAACACAGCGGTCAGAAACAACGGGAACCTGAAATTTATTTAAGAATTAGAGTACTTACAGCAAATTTACAAACATTTGATTTTTACTCAAACCCGTTATGTACTCTGTTATTTTAAGGATGCTTACAGCAAATTTACTCAACTTTATTTGGACAAAGCAGAACAGCATCCTGTTACTTTGGGGCTGAGCTGGGGCATCAGCGGAATTGGTTTGCAACCAATTTGTCTTGTAGGGCTCGACTCCCTCCAGCTCCACTAAAAATCGTTATAAAAGAGTCTGATCAACTCTTGTAGGTTAAGCGATATCCTACCACATTATAAGGATAGTTACAGCAACTAAAACTAAGCCTGTTAAGCTCGTGGTCCCAGGTTCGAGTCCTGGTGCGGCTCAATGATTAAGAGTCGTATAGCTCAGTTGGTAGAGCACGTATGATACTATCCTGAACTTATTGTATCATCGACCTCTGATTAATTTCAAGTAAGATGGTTTCGGCAGACAGAAGGCCTCTGATTCTGCCCACCTTGCGAAAGTAGCTCAGCTGGTAGAGCGCAACCTTGCCAAGGTTGAGGTCGCCGGATCGTACCCGGTCTTTCGCTCAACAGTACCTCGATGCATCCCGGTAGAACTGCACACTTCTGAGGTCTTATTGTAATATAAGTGAATAGCCCAAGGCATAAGCTAAAATTACACCTTTAACCTCTACTTAAAAGACGTTTTAAGCAAGTTAAGGTTATTTGCTCCGTTCGACAACTGGCTAAGTCACCACCCTTTCACGGTGGAGTAGAGGGATCGATACCCTCACGGAGTACAATTAAAATATTCTGCGAAACTTTGCCTCTGTTAAGTAGAGATGTAGGTCACTCCAGAATGAATTAAACTGCGAAGCATGATTCTGAAGTTTGCCCTAGGGATGTTAGTAAGAATCAACCCAGTAACATGGAAAAAGTAATTAGTGAGTAGGTTAACCGGAACACTGCCAGAATCCGATAACACATAGGTTAATGAAAGCTAATGAAAGACAATGGCGCATCCGGAAGTGTGTTAGAGGTCGCTCCTTTAAAAGACGCTATTCAGAGGACAATGTGATAGCCTCCTTAATCCGGCCCTGGTAAGAAATGTGGTCAAAATGTTGCGATCGGCGTACCCCTACACTGTTAGATGCAGTGGACCGACATCTTTAACACCTGTATACCGAGGGTTAAACGAGATGTTTACTGGAAGGGTACTCAAGTGGTTTACGAGACCGGTCTTGAAAACCGGCGTACGTGAAAGCGTACCGTGGGTTCGAATCCCACCCCTTCCGCAATGAGTTAAGAGATAGCTCAGCAGTCTGTACCGTAGACTCATTTAAAAGCGGTAGGTAATAGATTAGTGTACCTTAACCCTAGTCTCTGAGGAATCCAGGCGGGTAGCAGAGCCTCCCAGTAGCTTGACTTGTTTTTATGTGGTAAGACACTAATGGTTTAATTGAAAGGAATAGAAAACTGTTAAAATCTAATCTAGGTAATCTCACTAGGTGTAATTTAGTCCTATGGTGTAACGGTAACACGCTTGACTGTCTCTCAGGCGCTCGGGGTTCGATTCCCCGTAGGACTGCTATAAATTGCGGGGTAGTGGAGTGGTAACATGCCGGGCTCATAACCCGGAGGATCGGTAACACCGTGTTGTAGGTTCGAATCCTACCCCCGCTTCTAAAACTTTCGCAAGGTAGAGGAGTGGAAGTTAGTTAATAATTTATTAGATGTCTAATCCAAGTGGAGTACTACACAAAGAGGAAGTTACTAATAATAGACTATAAAGCCTCGCCCGGCTTCATATTCGGGAGGACGTTGGTTCGAATCCAGCCCTTGCAACAAATTAGCTCTCTTAACTCAGCGGTAGAGTGACGCACTCATAATGCGTTGGTCGCAGGTTCGAATCCTGCAGGGAGCACAATTAATATTCCAATATGTTAAAGTATTTTGATAAACCAATTTAACTTTCCAAAACTTTCAATTATTAACTTATCATATTATTATTAATTTAAACCAAAACAAAATTAACAATATAATAATAAAAAGTTAACATGTCAAAAAGTGTAGACAAAAAATACCAAAAGCTTACTGATACTGAGCATGTATTACTAAGACCAGGTATGTACGTAGGATCAATTAAGCCTCATACTGAAGAAACTTTTTTACCTAAAAAAACCACTAAAGGATTAGTATTTAATTACACTGAAGTTACTTATAACCCAGGTTTTTTAAAACTGTTTGATGAAATTATATCAAATTCTGTTGATGAACATAAAAGAAATCGCAATCTTAATAAAATTGATGTAGTTTTAGATCAAGAAAGTGGCTGGATTTCTATTAAAGATAATGGAGGTATTCCTGTTAAAATTCATAGTGAATATAAAGAATGGATACCTGAAATGATTTTTAGTAATCTTAAAACTGGAAGTAATTTTGATGATACAGAGAGTCGTACTGTAGTAGGAACAAATGGTGTAGGTAGTACTCTTACTAATATATTTAGTAAAGAATTTAAAATTAATACATGTGATGGTAAGAAAAAATTTGAGCAGACGTTTTCAAATAATATGGCATCAAAAACAAAACCAAAAATAACTAATCATAAAACAGGTTATACTAAGATATCATGGTTAACTGATTTTACTAGATTTGGTATGAAATCTATTGATGACCAATCAGTACAAATGATAAAGAAAAGACTTTATGACATTGCAGCTTGTAATCTTAAACTTAAAATAACATTTAATGATGAAATTATAACATTTAGAAGTTTTAAAGATTATGCTAAATTATATACGCAAGAAGAAATCTTTTTTGAAAAGTCTAAGAATTGGGGAATAGGTATAGGACATTCAACATCAGGATTTAAAGCAATATCATTTGTTAATTCAGTTGAAACAAAGGATGGTGGTACTCATGTAAACTATATTTCATGGCAAGTAATTAATTTTCTTAGAGAAAAAATTAAAAAGAAACATAAGATTGATGTAAAACCTTCAGATTTAAAGCAACACTTATTTTTATTTATTGAATGTACTGTTATCAATCCTGCATTTTCTTCACAAACAAAAGAAAAACTTATTACTGAAGTTAAAGAATTTGGTAGTGAACATCAGATTAGTGAAAAGATGCTTAATCAAGTTTTTAAGTCAGAAATTATACAATCTGTATTAGATTGGGTTGAGAGAAAAAAGGCTGCTGAGGAAAGAGCAAAACTTAGAAAACTTAATAAAAACCTTGACAAAAAGAAAGTACTTAAACTTATTGATGCAAAGAAAAAAAAGGATAGAAATAATTGTACTTTATCAATATTTGAAGGTGATTCTGCGAGTGCTGCATTTAGGAGATTTAGAAATCCTCAATCACAAGGTGCATTTCCATTAAGAGGTAAGTTTGTAAATGTAAGAGAAGTAAAGGATTCAAAGGTTGTTCAAAATAAAGAAGTCCAAGCCTTAATGGCAGCTATAGGATTAAAAATAGGACATGAACCAAAAGATTTAAGATATGGTAAAATATTATTTTATACAGATGCAGATGTTGATGGAAATAGTATAGCTGCATTATTAATTAATTTTTTAGGAAAATATTGGCCTGAGTTATTTGATGAAGGTAGAGTACAAAAAGTAGATACCCCTTTAATGGTTGCAAAAAAAGGAAAAATTACCAAAAGCTTTTATACTGAACGAGACTATTTAAGTTGGGAATCAAAAACTAAAAATCTATCATCATGGAATGTTGAATATAAAAAAGGTCTTGCTGCTCTTGAAAATGAAGAATATAAAGAAATTATTCAAAAACCTAAAACATTTACTCTAATTAAAGATAAAGATTTTAATCATACATTAGATACATGGTTTTCTAAAGATTCTTTACCTAGAAAGAAAAAAATATTAGGGGAAACTTTATTAAATGAAAATCAAAAAACAAATAATAAATCATTATTTTAATGGAAAATAAAAGAACAGTAACAGATTTTTTTGATAATGAATATTTAGACTATGCTAAATATGTAGTGGAAAATAGAGCAATACCTAGCTGTATAGATGGGTTAAAGCCAACACAGCGAAAAATTATTCATGTTTCAAATAATATATGGAAAAGAGGTAATGAAAAGCCTATGAAACTTTTTCAACTTGCAGGTAGAGTTGCATCTGATGCGTATTATCACCATGGAAATTCAAGTTTAGAAAACGCAATGGTGGGTATGGCACAAAGCTTTAAAAATTCTATGCCTCTTTTGGATGGCATTGGTCAGTTTGGTTCTTTAAGATCTCCATCCGCAGGTGCACCTAGATACATTAGTGGAAAGCTTCATCCTAATTTTAGATTACTTTATAAAGATTTTGAACTTCTTAATGGTAAAATAGAAGAAGGGCAAAAAATAGAACCTGAGTTTTTCTTACCAATCATTCCTACTGTTATTCTTAACGGGTCTTCGGGTATTGCTGTAGGGTTTGCAACAAATATTTTAAATAGAAATCCTAAAGATGTAGTTAATGCATGTATATCTGTTTTAAGTGACAAAAAGATTCAATCACTTTCTCCGTGGATAGATGAGTTTTCAGGGACTTTTAAAAGAGATCCAAATAATCCTAAAACATGGAAAATTAGCGGTTCATATGAAGTTCAAAATACAACTACAGTAAAAATTACTGAAATACCTCCAAACTTTACATATGAAAAATATGAAAATCATTTAAATAATCTTATAGAAAAAAGAATTATTACTACATATGAAGATAATTCATCAGAAACTATTGAGTATATTTTAAAGTTCCAAAGAGCTTCATTAAAGGAATATATTACAAAAGGAAAATTAGACAATTTATTAAAAATAAATACACAAGAAACAGAAAACTTAACCACTATAGATGAAACAGGTAAGCTTAGAATATTTGATAAAGTAGAAGATATTGTTAAGTATTTTGTTGATTTTAGATTAAAGTGGTATGAAAGGAGAAAACTATATTTAATCAATAAGCTTAAAAAAGAAGCATTGTTATTAAATAATAAAGCAAGATTTATAAAGGATATTATAGAAAGAAAACTAAATGTAAATAATGTTCCTAAGAAAACAATTATAAGTTATTTAGAACAAGAAAAATATGATAAATCAGATGGATCATATTCATACTTATTATCTATGCCAATTTATACTTTAACTAAAGAAAGATTTGATGAATTACTTAATCAAGCAAAAGAAAAGAAAACTGAATTAAAACGTATAGAAAAAATAAAATCTAAAGATATGTATATTGAAGATTTATATGCTCTAAAAAATGCAATAAAATAATTAAAAAAACAATAGACTAAAACAACCATAAAATATTTAAATATGTACTATATGAAATTACTTAAATATACTTTTGTTAATAATTATGAAAGAGTTTGGGAATGCTATGCAGAATCAGAAAAACAAGCATGGGAATATTTTTCTTCCATAAAACAGATGAATGCTAATGAATTAAAAAAAATATTTAATATAAAACTATAAAAATGATAATAGAACAACAATCTAAAATTAACTCATCAATGATCAATAAAGCTGTATATAATTTTACAGAAAAAACTTTAAATGTTGAATTTTCAACTGGTGCAATATATCAATATCATAACGTTGATGAATCAGTATATGAAGATTTTTGTAAATCAGAATCACAAGGTAAGTTTTTAAATGAACAAATAAAAAATAAATTTGAATACACAAAACTAATAACTGATTAATTATGTCAAAAAATATTATGTATGATGCTCTTAAGAGCCATTTTAAAAGCAAAAAAGCAAAAGCAATTGCCAATTTAACTGTATATTTACAATCACCTACAGGTATAGGTGAACATGGTGATATTATAGCCGAAATGGTAAAACAAACTAAAAAGATAGCAGATGCACATGGCTGTATTGAAATATTAGAAAATACATTTGAAACTGTAGAAGATACTAAAAAACCAACTGATGAATAAGTTAATATTAGTAGGAAAGGCTGCATCAGGGAAGGATCATTTAAGAAAAATATTAGAAAGTAGAGGTTTTACTTATGGTATTTCATATACAACTAGGCCTCCTAGAGATGGTGAAATTGATGGTAAAGATTATATTTTTTTATCAAATGAAGAGTTTTTAGAAAAAATAAATTCCAGTTTTTGGTATGAATATGTAAATTTTAATAATTGGTTTTATGGTACAAGTAATGATCAATTTTATAAGTCATCTAATCTTTTTATAATGACACCTAAAGGGATATCCCATATAAAACCTGAAGATCGTAAACAGTGTACCATCATATATCTTGATATTCCAATAGATGAAAGAAGAATTAGACTCAAAAAAAGAAATATGCCAGGTGATACAATAGAAAGAAGAATATCAGCTGATGAAAATGACTTTAAAGATTTTAAAGATTATGATATAAAAATAACTAATAAAAACTTTTAATTAATATTCAATATAAATATAAACATGAGTAAATTTATAATAATAGAAGGAACAGATAATTCAGGTAAGAGTACACAGGCAGAGCTTCTTATAAAAAACTTAAGTAATCTTGTATTTCATAAAGTGCATTATTCTTCATTACCATTTAAAGAAGATAAGAGAAAAAACCAAGAGTACTCTTTGCGTATGTATAATGATATGTTTAGAATAATGAAAGATTTACAAGGTAGTAATGTTAATATTATTTTTGATAGGTCTCATTTAGGTGAATCTGTTTATGCACCTTTATATAGAGGATATTCTGGTGATTATGTATTTAACATTGAACAGGGATATGTAAAAGATCTTAAACATGATTTATATCTTATTACTTTAGTTAACGATCCTAGTACTATTTATAATAGAGATGATGGAAAATCTTTTTATAAAAATGAAGAAGGTGTAAGAGCAGAGGTTGAAGGATTTCAGGTTGCTCATAGAAAAAGTAACATTAAAAATAAATTACTTATTAATGTTGGTTCTATGGGAGCTGACGAAGTTAATCAAATAATTCTTAATTTTATTAAGACATCTTCACATGCTGATGACGATTTAGAACAAATTAACCAATTATCACTTAATATATGACAAAATTTCAAGAAGAACAGATCTGGGAAATAACACAAGAGCTTAACCGGAGTTACGAACTAAGAACAGAATATGATAAAGTATTTAACGAATTAGAAGATAAAAAGTCATTTTCTCTTCTTCCATATTTTGAAAAAATGGAAAGAGCATATATAAAGGCTATAAAAAATTTAAAGGAAAGGAATGAGAATTTATAAAGGAGAAACATTTGCTGAAGTATACCAAACTGCATTAACTGATGTTATGAATGAACCTCAATATATTACTTCACCTAGAGGTATGAAAATAAAGGAGGTAACTAATGCTGCTTTAATAATTAATGATCCAAGATATCCGCTTTACGAAAATAAGAGACGCGGTAGTCAGTTTAAATATATTGCAGGAGAATTAGTTTGGTATTATACAGGCCGTAATGATACTGATTTTATTACAAAATTTGCAAAGTTTTGGAATAATATTGATAATGGTGATGGTACAGTAAATTCAGCATACGGTAATCTTATTTTTACTGAAAAAAATAAACATGGTTTAAATCAATATCAGTGGGCAATACAGTCTCTTATTAAAGATAAAGATTCTCGTCAATCAATTTTGCATTTTAATAAACCTAAGCATCAAAATATTAATAATAAAGATTTTGTATGTACACTTAATGGTATATTTCAGATAAGAGATAATAAACTTAATTTCACAGTTGATATGAGGTCTAATGATCTTATATTAGGAACTGCTACTGATGTAGCTTTTTTCTGTTCATTACAAGTACAAGCTTATAATCATTTAAGACCATATTATCCTAACTTAAAATTAGGAAGTTATACTCACATTGCACACTCTTTACATATATATGAAAGACACTTTGACTTAATTAACAATATGTTAAAAGAATCATTTGAACCAATGTCATTTCCTGAAATGAGAGAATTTTTTATTGATCCTAATGGTAATCCTTTAGAGGGTATTAAAGAAATCGAAAAAGAAATTGATTCTGATGATGGTAATATAAGAACTAAAGATGACCCATTACACTCATGGATATCTGATTCAATTTTTAAGAATATATAAAAAAATATTCAATTGAATGAAACATTTAAAGTTATTTGAGGAATTTATAAATAAAGACTGTCCTTCTTTAAAGAAGGTATATTTAGCTACTAAAAGATCCAGTGGGCAAAAATGGTGGACTTATAAAGGTTTTGCTGGTAATAAGTTTTTTATACAAATTACTGAAAATAATATTGATAAATTAGATATAGATCCAAATTACCCAATTCTTAATTATCACAGTGATATTACACAAGAACTATTAGATCGTGGTTTAACTAAAAACAAAAATATTTATAATCATCCTAAAGATATTAAGCTATCTGGATCTAAAGAAGAATTTCATAAATTAGTAGGTAATGATGAAAATATACCTACAACAGTATATTCTAAAAAAGAAGCATTAGATCAATTAACATTTCCTATAATAGCAAAACCAGCAAGCGGTCATAGTGGAATAGGTATTAAAGTTATTAAAGATAAATCAGAAATGAATGATATCAAAGAATCTGAGTTTGATACATTTTCCGAGTTTATTGATAAAAAGGAAGAGATGAGATTTTTTAATTTTAGAGGAAATCCTATTTTTTGGATGGAGCGAACGCCATTAAACGATAAAGCAAAAAATGGGAAAGGCAATTCTGATGAAGCAATGGAATTTGGTTATGCGCTTAGGGATGCGAATAATGTACCGAAAGACTATCTTGATGTGTTAAAACGTTTTTGTAAAATATATGATAAATTTCCGTATATATGTTTTGATATGATGAAAGATAAAAACGGAAAGGTTTATGTTATTGAATCAAATTCACAACCAGGTGTACCTTTTGATAGTACTGCAAAAATCTATGAAAAAATTTATGAAGATTTTTATAATGAACCTTTAGATAAATCATCAAAAGAAAAATTAGATGAATATTCACAGGAAATGATTCAGAGAACGTTAGATAAAGATAATAAAAGATTTTCAATTAAAGACTGATTTTTTCTTTCAGTTTTATACTTTATATTTTATAATTATATTAAATACTTAGTGTAATACAAAATTTATGCATGAATTAAACGAGTTAACCGATTTTCATATTACATCTGATACTTGGTTTGGGCGAAATAATATTTTAGATATTGCTAATAGATTTAAATCATTTAGTACTACTAAAAAAATGAATAATGCTTTTATAAAAAATTGGAATAAAAAAGTAGATAAAACTGATACAATTTTTCATTTAGGTAATTTTGCATGGGATCCTGTTACTGCAGATAAAATTTTATCAAAACTTAATGGTAAGATATATTTTATTTGTAGCAATGATGATACCCCTTTATTATCTGTTGCAAAAAATCATGATAATGTAACCATATTAGATAATCAAATTGTAATACTACCTAATCACGATTTAGTATTATGCCATTACCCTCTTGATGTATGGCCTGGAAAGGATAGTGGTACTATTCATGCACATGGTCATACTGTCTATTCTCATAAAACTGATCTTATGATAATGAACAGGTTTAATGTATGCTTAGATTTTTGGAATTATTCACCTATTAAATATTCAACTATAAAAGAATTCGTAAATGAAACAAACTAAAAAAACTTACAAAGAATTAGCATTAGAGTTTAAAAACACAAAATGTGAAAAGGCATTTTCTGATCTTTATAATAAGATGAGGCCTGGTTTATGGAATTATGTATATAAAATTGTAAAAGATGTGGATGTTGCTGATGATATTACTTCTACTACTTTAACTACTGTTTATTTAAAAATTGAACAATATAATCCTGATTACCAAATTACTACGTGGGCATATAGAATTGCGTTTAATGCATCAATAGGCCATATAAGAGTAAATAATAAAAAAGTAAGTATGAATGCATTTACCGACAAAGGTATAGAAACAGATGAAAGTGGTATGTTACCGTTTCAGCACTCTAACAAAAGTAATGAATCTGAATATAATACAATAGAAGAGGAGCATTTAGAAAAAGAAAGAATTTTAACAAATAGATTTAATTTAACAATAGAAGCAATTAAATCATTACCACCTATGTATAAAGGATATATGGTTGAAAGATTTATAAATAAAAAACCATATAGTGACATTTTAGATATTATGATAAAAAAAGAAAGAGATATAAACTTACAAACTGTTAAGAATAGAATATTTAGAGGTCGAAAAATTATTCAAAAACAATTAGAAGATTCAAAATCTTTTCAAGTTGCATAACTAATATAAAATAAAAATATTATGTATTTAAAAAATCTTTGGAATGAAATAAAAATTTGGAGAAAGGTTAAGAAAGTTGCAAAATCTAATGAAGAAATTTTAAATGAAAAGGGTTTTAGAATTGACTGGATAGGTAGAATTTACACTGTTATTAATTTACCTGAAGAAGTTGCAACGCATAACCCAGAAATTCAACAAGCTTATGTTTTACAAGAACTTAGAAATTTTGACAAAATATTTTTAGAGATAGGAATAGCGGACTATGTTGTTCCAGAATTTAGGGCAATTGATGGTGCTGCTTCTTATCTGTTAGTATTATCACCGGATAGGGATTATATAAAACTGTGGCCATTTTTACTATTTGTTTTAAAAATTACATTTTCGTTGTTAGCAATTAGACTTTTGTATGTTTTAATAAATCATCAGTGGGAAAATATAGGTTTGTTATGGAATAAAACAATTAATTTAATATTTTAAATAATAAATAATGTCAACTGAAAATGCTTTAACTAAAACTGTATCTATCAATGATAAAAGATATTACATAATAGATGAAAATACAAAATATCCATCTGTTACAACAATATTAGGTTCAATGTCAGATAAATCAGGTATTGATGCATGGATAAAAAGAGTAGGCAAAGAAAAAGCTGATCAAATATCAAAATTTTCAGCAAACCGAGGTACTATTATGCATCAAATGAATGAATATTACCTTTCATGTAATTCTGATGACCATAAGGAAAAGTTAAAAGCAGCACAAACGCAAATTATTCCTTTCGCTAATAAAGAAGGTTTTACTGAAGATGAAATGGTAGTAGGTAGAAAATTATTTTTTAATTTTTATAATTCAAAACTATTTGATAATATTAAGGAAGTAGTATCCCTTGAGGATATGTTATACTCACATAAAATGGGAGGCTATGCAGGTCGTGTTGATACTATTTACAAAGATTTAAATAATAGGTTACTTATTTTAGATTTTAAATCTTCTAAAAAACCTAAAAGAAGAGAATGGATTGAAGATTATTTTAAACAAATTTCAGCTTATTTTATTGCATATTGGGAAATGACTGGGGAAAGACCATCAGGTGGTCAAATTTGGATAAGTAATGAAACTGATAATATCCCTCAGGTGTTTGATGTTACATTAAACGATATTAAAAAATATGGTAAAGAATTCCTTGAAATGGTAAAGGATTATCATAATACTTACCCATTATCATAATATGATGTAAATATATAAAAAAATCCAATTTATTAATGGAAAGAATAAAAAGCTTTAAAAACTTTGTTGCTAAATCATTAAACGAAGAAAATGTAAAACCTGCAGGTAGCGATGAATTAGACGATGGTTCAAATAAAGAACTAGAAAAAAGTATTAAAGATTATACTGAAAGTGAGTTTGATAAATGCCCAAGATGCGGTGAGTATATTGACGATTGTAAATGTAGCTCTTCTGATTATTGGTCAACACAAACTTATCATAGGGTACCTAAAGGAGAATATAAAAAAAGTAAACCTAAACAAAAATTTAAAGATTAAATATTATGGCAGATAAAAAATCAAATTTTCAGAAATACATAGTATATGGAATTGGTATATTAATGATTCTTACGTTTTTACAAACATGTGGAACTAAAGGTAAAATTGAAAGAATAGAAAACCAAATAGAAGAGTTAAGTACTAAACATGTACAAGATAACGAAAATCTTAACTTATTAATTAAAGAATTACCAACAGCAAAGGATATAAAAATTGAAGGGTTAAAGGTTGAAAAAAGAATGATCCAAGCAACTAATCGTAAAATGTTGGATGTTAATAGACAAAATGAAATTGAAAAGGAAATTTCTAAATTAAAGAAATTGAAGTAAATGTCTGATACTAAATCACAAAATACAACACCTAGATTAGGAGACCCTGGTTGTGTTTTATCAACATGTGAGAGACTCATTGCACAAGTTAGCTGTATTTCACAAATTATGCAAGGTACTACCGGTTGCATTGACATTCAGTTATTTGATGTAGACGGTCTTCCATTAGATTTAGGAACTGTTTCAGAATTAAGATTAATGTTATTTGATGAAATTGAATGTGTAGTTGCAGATTTTTATTATCCTAGTATACCAAGCGGGTGTAAAGGTTTTTTTATAGATTTTTTACAAGAGAATGATACTGAAGGTAATATTATCGATGAAGGTTTAATAAGAATATGTTTAGATAAGGAAAGTACTTCAGTTGGTCCAGGTGGAATATTTTCTGAAATTGTAATTACATTAAATGAACATGTAACTGGGTCAACTGGATCAACCGGATCAACTGGTGATTATTTTGAAGAAACTATTGGAATCCCTTGTTTTAAGGTTGCTAATATATTACCTTCAAAAATATACCAAAATGGTTGTGATAAAGGTGGCAATAATGATCCTACTGGTTTGGTAACCGGCGTTTCGTAAAACTAATTAAAACTTAAAATATGATTAAAAATAAACTAGTACATTTTTCAATTATAAGCATTTTTGTAAGCCTTTATTTATTAGTAGCTACAATATCAATGATTAATTCTGTTGACTTTTTTAATATATCACATAATGGAATTCTTTCATGGTCTTTGGCAATAGGATTTGAATTAGGTGCAGCAGCTTCTTTAGCTGCAATTATAATTTTAGATAAGACTAATAAAACGATGGTATGGAGTTTATTTATACTCTTAACTGCATTTCAAATGATGGCAAATTCATATCATGCATTTATTAATCTTGAAAATTATATAGGTTGGATTGAATTATTTGGTTTAGAGAATGAAGAACCTATAATACAAAAAAGAATTTTATCTATTGTGAGCGGTGCAGTTCTTCCTATAGTCGCATTAGGATTTATTAAATCTCTTACTGATTATATTACACCTCCGACTAACGAAGATATAACTAATAAAAAAGAGCTGGATTCTAGAGATGATACTGAAACTGAGTCTGAAGCTGATGCTGAACTTAAAACTGAAGATAATACTGAATCTGAACTTAAAACTAAAGAAAATAATAATCTAATAGAAGATATACATAATAAATCATATACAAACTCAGATTCAAACCAAAATTCACAAAAATCTTTACCTAAAGATACTATAAAAGAAACTACAAAACAGAAAACTTCTCAAAAACGCGAAGCAGTATCTGGAAGTACAAATACAGAAACTATTAAAAATAAAGACCAGGCCAATGGTCAATCGATTGGTAACACTAATATAAATGATACCACTGTTAAGGCTAAACCCCAAGGAAAGCGTCCATCATTAGCGAAAGATTTTAATCGCGCAGACGGTATGCCTTTAAAGGGGCGCCAAAGAACAGGTGATTATGTTTAAAAAATACCTATAGGTATTTAAAAAATTTAAATAAAAAAATAATCACTTAATATGCCAGAACGTAAGCATACTGACAACTTTTTTCGTGAAAAACGAAAACTCAAAAAACCAATTAAATTTAAACTATCTCTTAATGATGAACAAAAGAATGCTAAACAGATCATTTTAGATAATACTATTACATTATTAGCTGGTAAAGCAGGAAGTGGAAAAACTTTATTAGCATGCCAAATAGGTTTAGATGGTTTATTTAGAAGACACTATGAGAGAATTATTATAACTAGACCTACCGTATCTAAAGAAGAGATAGGTTTTTTACCTGGCGATTTAAGAGAAAAAATGGATCCTTGGGTTCAACCTATTTACCAAAACATGTACTTATTATATGGTAAGGATAAAGTTCAACCTTATATTGATGAAGGTAAAATAGAAATTGTACCAGTATCTTTTATGAGAGGTCGTACTTTCTTAGATTCTTTAGTTATAGTTGATGAAGCACAAAATGTAACTATGGAACAAATGGAAATGATAGTCACGCGAGTAGGTTTAAGATCAAAAATGATTATTTGTGGGGATAGCGGCCAAGTTGATTTAAAAAACAAAAAAGATTCAGGTTTTAAATTTTTATATACTGCATCAAGTGAAATTGAAAACTTGGCAAGTATAACACTAAAGAAAAATCATAGAGATCCTATTGTTGATAATTTAATTAAAATTTATGAAAATAAAAAATAAACAAAAAGGGGCTTAACTGCCCCTTTTTATTTAGTATACTTATAATAAAGATATAATAAAGCCTCTAATTATCTTTAGTTTATATTTAATAATAATATACCTATCTTAAATAAAACTCTTTTATTTAAAATTCTACATACTTTATACATAATGTAATTAACTATTGTTAAAATTTTATTAAAATTAAATAAAATCTTTCATTTTTTATAGAATGGTTTATATTTTATTTAAATAATAAAATTATGCCAGAATTTGAAACAAGTATTGACGTTGATATAGATGAATTTCTAGATGAATGTAGTGATAGAGAAAAGAAAGAAATCATTGAATGTTTAATAGAAGATGAATATCTACCTGAAACTGTATTAGATGAAAACACACCAGAAGATACTTATTGGAATCAGCAGGTTAAAAAATTAATTGGAAATGATTGGAAAATGTCTAATGAAGATATAGAAAAGATTTTAAGTATCACTCAAAATATTATTTAACAAAAAATTAACAATTTAGATTTTAAAAACCCAATAATTATAATTATATTTATATAATAATTAAAATAACAAAAATGGCAAAGATATTTGAAGTTGGTGGATGTGTAAGAGATGAGTTATTAGGTTTACAATCTGATGATATTGATTTTACGTTTGTATGTGAAAATTCTAAATCTGTAGAGGAAGGCTGGGGTGAAATGGTTACATGGATGACTGAAAAGGGTTTTGAAATCTTTTTACAAACACCAGAATGCTACACTATTAGAGCCAAATTTCCTAAGGGTGATCCGAATGAAGGCTTGGTTGCTGATTTTGTGATGGCCAGAAAGGAAGTTGGTTATGTTAAAGGAACTCGTCGACCAATTTTAGAGTTAGGAACTTTAGAGGATGATTTAATTAGAAGAGATTTTACAGTTAATGCAATTGCCAAAGATATTGAAGGCAACTTAATTGATCCTTTTGGTGGTATTAATGACTTAAAGTCTAAGATTTTAAAAACACCTACCAATCCAAAAGTAACTATGATGGATGACCCGTTAAGAATCTTAAGAGCTTTAAGATTTTCATTAACTAAAGATTTAGAAATTGATGGTGAAATTATGGAAGCAATGAAACAACCAGATATTTTAAGTAAATTAAAACAAACAGTAAGCCAGGAAAGAATTAGAGTGGAAATCACTAAAATGATGAAGTTTGATACAATAACTACTATGGAATTATTAGTTGATGTAGATAGAAACTTAATTCCAGGTTTATTAAATCTTACATTTAAAGATAATATGTGGTTGGAACCAACTACTAAAAAAAGATAAAATGAAATACTATAGATTTTTAAAAATAATAGTCAGCTTACAAAAGGAAGATAGAACTGTAAAAAAATTATATGATAATGGTGTTGATTTAATTAATTTTATAAACCCATACCATACTATGATTAATGAGTTAATTGAAGAAATTTATGGTGAGGGTGGATTAGAATGGTTTAATTGGTATTGTTGGGAAAGTGATTTTGGTCAAAAGGATTGGTCTACTCAACCTCTTTATAAACAAAAGGAAGATGGTACTCATGAAAAGGTATTTGATAAGGGTGAAGTTAGATTTGGAGCGTATGATGAAAACAATAATCCAATCTGTTATTCGCATAAAAGCTTATGGGAATATTTAGAAAAACATAAAGAAACTAAAAAGTAAATTAAAATTAAGAAAATATGAACGTAAATAACTTAGAATATCGCATGTATGGATTGGTCCCGTACAATTTAAGTCCAATTCAACAAGGCATTCAATTTGGACATGCAGCAGTGGAATATGGGTTACATAATTATACCGATGAAAGTTACCAAAGGTGGGCAAATAATGATAAAACCTTTATTATTTTAAACGGTGGAACTACAAATGACCAAAAGGTAAATAATGGGATACCTCATGGAACATTAAACCAGCACATAGATGAATTGATGTTACATAATGTAAAATACTCTAAATTCAGAGAACCTGATTTACAAAATGCAGTAACAGCAGTTGTATTTTTAGTTGATGAAAGAGTATGGGACCGTGAAAAGTACCCAGACTTTGAATTTGATCCTGAAAAGATTGGCCCAGAAGGATGGGTCTTAGATCAAGCTCGACAATTCTACGATTGGAAGATGCAATTTAGTGCCAGTGAAACTGGAGCAGATCATATTGTTTGGTTACGTAATTTCTTAAGAGGATTTAAACTAGCATGATTTTAACAAAATTTTAACACTTTTTATTTTCACGAGAATCTAAAATTGATTATATTTACTTATAATTAAAAACAACAACATGGAAAATTATTTTAATATTAGCCTACCTAAATGGCCGGCATTAGTAGTAAAGGGTAAACCTGTTACTAAGGAACAAGCGATGGAAATCTTAATTAGGACTGATAACCTTTATTTTAGTGCAAATGACCGTGAATTTGAATCTAAATTAAAAGAGATTTTTTACGAACTTGACTGGGTCGATAGAACATATGGTGCTGAAGATGATGCAATCAAAAGAAAACTAGGTCTAGACCCAGGTGTTAAAAATAATTGGAATGAAACCTGGGAGTATAAAGAACAAAAGGCAAAGGATATTAAACATATTTCTTTAGGTTATCTTTCTAATTCTCAAATCATTTCATCTTGGATTGGAGGCCCACATGGTTGGTGTGATTGGAGCGGTAATATTAATGCTAGTAATTATAATATTGGTAAATGGCCTTCAGTGGAGGATGTATACAATGAGTGGGTGCAAATTGCCCAAGCATTTCCGTATCTAGATTTAAAAGCTCAATTATTTAATCATGAGGCAAGCTCACCTGAAATGTCAGATAATCCTGGACCCGTAATTGAATTCACAGTTAAAGATGGTAAAGTAGAAATGAGTATTCCATCCGAACCTTTAGACAATCCAGAATTTGGTGCTAATGATATAATAGCAAGATTTTCTAATCCATACGCTGAAAGAGGTTGTACAATCGAAAAATTTAAAGAAGCATTAACTTATGTTAAACAAAATTTAAAACAAAAAGCATGAAAAAATTATTAATCTTACTGTCACTAAGTTTATTTCTAACTAGTTGTGTAGATACTAATGAAAAACCATACTATATTCAAACTGAAAGTAATGGGTACTGGGTTGAATCGTATGAACAAGTAGATGCAAACTGTATTAGATTTGAAGTGTCATGTGCATGTGATGGAGACACTAAAGAAATCACAGTCTGTGGTAATTATCAAATCACTAAATATAGAAAAGATGAAGGACGCCTTAGGAAATAACATCGAAATTGGAAACTGGTACGGTTACTCTAGAATGAGTAATGGGATAGTAACTGTCGTGGTAGGTAAAGCCATTAAGACCACAGACAAGAGAGTAACCCTAAGCGAAATTATTCGTCAATGGGGTGCATATGGCAATCCAAATACAATTAGAGAAAGTAAAAACACATCGGTTTATCCACGCACTGTATTTCCAGTAGATGTAAACCAATTAAATATTCAAGAAAATGGCAATTGATATAGAGTCAATATACGGGTGGTTTGATAGCCCAGAAGGTAAAGCCTCTATGGAAAAGTTTAAGGCTAAGATAGACCATCAAGAGAGAAGAATCCAGCGAGCACATCAACTTATTCAAGAAAAGGGTGAAACATTTATCAATAAGTTGATACAAAATCAAATAGCAATCTATACTGATGAGTATCATGATAAATGCTATAAAAAGGGTTATATGCCACATCCGACAAATATTACAAGTCTCTTATTTGATGTAGCAGAACAGTATGGTAAACCATTCGTACAAATTTTAGATGAGTTTGATGAAAACTTTGGCGCCAGTACAGTTACCTATATGGGGTATCAATGGAATTGGATTCATGGACAAGGTACAGTGCTTAGAATCTTTAAAGACGAAGTAGAACTATTAAGAATATAAATTATGAGAGGAACAAGAATTGAGTGGGTTATCGACCAGCACAAAAAGACAAATCATATGTATGATACGTATTTGCCGTATGAATTTCATTTAAACATGGCGGCGAATGTGTTTAAAGATTTTAAATATCTATTAGATAATACTGTCGACTATTTTACACGTAAAAGAGAAATTGAAAGAGGTTATGACGTTACGGTAACTCTACAAGACGCGTGTGGCATTGCAGTTTGGGGTCATGACTTAATTGAGGATACTCGAGTTAGTTATAATGATGTTAAATCACATTTAGGTCAAGAGGCAGCAGATATTATCTATGCTGTCACTAACGAAAAGGGTAAGACTCGTAAAGAACGTGCAAATGCAAAATACTATGAAGGTATTCGCAATACACCAGGTGCCGTTTTTGTAAAGTTATGTGACCGAATTGCAAACGTACAATACGGAAGTATGACAAAGAGTAGAATGGTTGAAATGTACCGTAAAGAAAATGAAGTATTTGAAAAAGCATTAGGCCGTTATACTGATAACAAGCGCTTAGAGCCAATGTTTGCCGAACTTGATAGAATTTTAGGTCTTTGAAACAAAGGTCTATTCTAGAATATAAATTAAACTTTAATAGCATCCGACCAACGAAGGTTACACAAATCCATATATTATGAAAGACGCACTAGGTGACAGAATGAAAGAGTTCTACGAGGATAGAACCCGAATCAAACTCCCAAGGAGAACCTACACTATTATCCGAATTGACGGAAAGGCATTTCACACTTACACCAGAGGTTTAGAAAGACCATTTGATGATGGACTAATCGAAGACATGAACGAAACAACTGCATATCTTTGTAAGAATATTCAGGGTGTTAAATTAGGTTATGTACAATCAGATGAGATTAGTTTAGTCCTAACAGACTTTGATGAACTAGGGACTCATGCATGGTTTGACAACAACCTACAGAAAATGGTATCTGTTGCCGCTTCAATGGCCACTTCTGAATTTAACCGCTTAAGGTTAATTAGATTTGTTAACGAGAACCGAAATGTTGGAGCAACTACCAAAGACATTCAATCATTCAAGATGGCAGAATTTGACGCTAGAGCATTTCAAATTCCATTCATCGATGAGGTTGAAAACTATTTCATCTGGAGACAACAAGACGCTGTCAGAAACAGTATCTCTTCAGTTGCACAGAGTCTCTACAGTCATAAAGAACTCCATGGAGTAAAAACCGATCAAATGCAAGAGCTAATCTTTCAGAAGGGAATCAATTGGAATGACTATGATTTCCGTAAGAAGAGAGGTGCTGTAATTGGTAAAGTTGAAGTTGAGTTAAAAAGAGGTAACGATACTTATACTAGAAACAAATGGCAAGTTCTTGAAACTCCAACATTCACACAAGACAGAGAATTCATTAAAGATTTATTAAAGGTAAAACTAGATTAAAATGGGATATTACACAACATATTCATTAGAAGTTGAAAGAAAACAACTACACAAATACGAAGAAGAACGTATCAATAAAATCAAAACTCAAGCAAAAGAAACCTCAGATTCTGATGTAAAAAGGATTCTAGAAGAGGGTGCCTATAAACTAGAGCAAGAGGCATATTTTGACCCAGAAGAAAGGGTTGCAAAGGAAATTGGTTATAATCCATTTGATGATAGCTGTAAATGGTACGATCATGATTCTGACATGGCTTCTTTTTCTAAGAAGTACCCGGAAAGCCTTTTTATCTTAAAAGGTGAAGGTGAAGAATCTGGTGACCTCTGGATCAAGTATTTCCTTAATGGTAAAATGCAAAGAGCAGAAGCCAAGATTACATTTGAAGAATTTGATGAATCTAAATTGAGTTAAACATGAAGCTTAAAGAATTTTTAAACAATATCCAGAAGATGGTTAAAGAAGATCCATCTCTATTAGAATTAGATGTGATTACAGCAAAGGACTCCGAGGGAAATGGATTTGAAGAAGTCTATTACACCCCATCGCCTGGAGTATTTACAGAAGATTCTGAATTTGTGCCTTCAGACTCAGAAGACTTTGAAGAAGAGTATGAATACACAAAGAAAGATATTAACGCAATTTGTATAAACTAAGATAAAATGAGCTACACAGAAACACATATTGGAAAACTAAAAAAAGTAGAAACTCAAGGAAATATTGAACATTGGTGCCAAGCCTATTGTTGTAGAGAAGGTTTTGATAAACTAGCCACATACAATGATAATTGGATTGAGCAATTTAAAGACCATTTTTATGATAAGTTCTTGGTTACCGAGAATGCAGTGTATGAAAAGTTTGACCATATCGAGGTATATGAAAGCGATGTCTATCATATGCAGAAAAATCCAGACGGTACTTATACCTTTGTAATGCAATTCTACAATGGAGGAACTTGTTTAGATGAGTGTTTAGAAGAAGGCCTACAAAAATTACAAGATGATAATTAGTGTAAACATAGGATATGCAGGACCTTTAGGTGGTGGGATATTAACTACATTTCCTCAAACATTTGACCAGTTTAAAACTTTTAATGAATTTAAACAAATGGTTAAAAGTTCTGAAGATATTGAGAATCTTTGGGAATGGGCAAAAGTAGACCACATACCACCTTCACACTTATGTTTATTTATTAGTGTAGATGATGGTGATTATTATTGGGAATGGAAAATACATTTAATTAATGTGAAGGAATATAGAGCTAAATGGGAAAACCAACATGGCCCATGGAAACATAATAAATTAACAAAGATTTAACAGTTTAAATTTTAATTATTAAACAAATATAGTTATATTTATATTGTAATTAAAAATAAAGGTTATGAATATTTTCGAACAAGCAGAATTTTTAACAAAAGCAGATAAAAAAATAAAAGCACAAGCCTTTGATTCTTTTATAAGTTATCACCCAAATGATGAAACCTT
>Ga0209953_1000210_pt1 | contig 22857 bp, 26 predicted proteins | sample SalPonred_H2O_MG_FD_185713 | JGI IMG/M metagenome (GOLD analysis project Ga0209953, IMG submission 185713) | Salt pond water microbial communities from South San Francisco under conditions of wetland restoration - Salt Pond MetaG... | ecosystem: Environmental > Aquatic > Non-marine Saline and...
CACCCACCACCACCCACACCGTCCCCACCACAACCCCAGGATCCCCCCACCCAGGCCACGGCACCCGAACCCACACCACCGACCCGTCCGCTGCCACCCCCCGCCACGGATGCGGCCCCCACCGGTACACCACCCGCAACCCCCACCACACCACCACACCCACCACCAACGCCTTCAACACAGTCTCTGAATTCATAGTTGTTTGTTCCGCTTAGGCGGCAACCATGGTTTCAGTTTCATACTGGCCAGCATCTTCTCTGGCTGTATGCAGCCCGTCTGCAGTTGGGCGTGGTGGTGCGCTCGCTGGCTTGCGTCGGCCTTGGGTTCGCACGTTGGTGGGGGATGTTCCCCATCGTGTTTCGAACTGCCGGTCGATTTCGGCCAGGATTGTGGGTCGCGCCCAGGTCAGCCGCGCACTCGGCCACGAACGTCGTGACTTCACCGTGCGGGCTGCCTCGATATCGGCGTGGCCCTTTCTCCCGCAGAACCTGCAGGAGAAGTGTGTGTTGGTGCGATTGCGGTTATCTACGTAGCCACATGATGCGCATTCTTGGCTGGAGTATGCGGCGGGAACGGGAATGATTGTGACGCCGGTTTCTTGGGCGAGCATTGCGAGTTTGCTTTTCAATTGCGCTCGTCCAACTCGGGTGATGATGCGGTTGAGGCGTTTGGAGAGACCGCCGTGGCGGAAGTCGAGTTCTTCTACGGCGAGGACGCTCGGGTCGTGAAGGTCGATGATGCGGTTCAGGATGCGGTTGATTTCGTTCTTGGCGTGTTCCCGGATTCGCCGCTGCATGGCGCGGTACCGCTTGGAATCATTCGGCTTGATTCCCTGACGCTGTAGGCCAGTTGTGAGTGTGGTGAGGTCTTCGTCAATGCGTTGGAGCCACTGGTAGAAGCCGTGCCCTAGTAGGTCTCCTTCAGAGGTTGCGAACAGGGTCCGCAGACCGAAGTCCAGGCCGATGGCCCCTCCGCTGGGTTCTGGTTTTTCTGCCGGGGTGGTGTCTTTGACGAGGGCGACGATTACCGGCTCGTGCGGGTTCTTGGGGATGGTGATTTGTGCGGTGTTGGTCCATTCCCCTGCACGTGAGTTTGCGTGTCTGGTGGCGTTGAGAGGGATCTTCACTGGTTTCCCTGCAGAGAGGGTGGAGATGTTTAGCCACAGATCGAAGTGCTGCGCGTGTTTAGGGTTCTGCCACTGGGCCACGATGCCGTCCAGCTTCATGGTGCGGCCTTTGGCAAGGCGGGGCAGGGAGACTTTCCGTCGCCGGACGTGTTTGACGATTCCACGAAGCAGACGCATGTCTTCGGCCGACACAACATCGAAGGCGCCATCGACGGTGACCCACTGGCCAGTCTCGTCGTCCTTGATTCGGGCGGGCACGTCGTAGGCGCCGTCCGGGCGGCGCGCGTACCAGTCGTGTCGGGCGTTCACGTATGCCAGTAGGCGCCGTCGATCCGGGTGCAGGGACGATCGCTGCAGGACTTTGCGCACCTCGATCTCAACGAGGGCCGCCCATGACTGCAGGGCCTCACAGGCTTGGTTATTGGCACTCCTGCGGTACCGCTGGGATAGCTCGCTGGGTAGGTGGCTGGGGTCGGCGGCGTTCCAAATTTTCTGCCCGGAAAGCAACCTTCGGTACTGCATGCCAGCAGCTGCCTGAACGAGGGGCATGTAGTGGGCGTGGACGGCTCGCAACTGGTCAACCTTGCCCTGGTTTGCGTATTGGGGGAGTCGGTAGGCGCGGAGAACTCGGCCACGCGGCTTCGCTTTCCGAGTGTGCTTTACCTTTTCGCTCACTCTTGAACTCTTACGCACAGCAGTTCCCTTTAAGAGTAGGAGTTCGGGTCTGAGTAACTGATGGACAGAATCGGCCCTTTGCCGAGTCGTGAAAGTTCCATCGCGGTAGTGCCTTCGGAAGGCGGCAACTCAACGAGATCCCTTATGGAGGTACTGGGCACACCCTCCTTGTATGGTTCTGTGGAACTCCACGCGCCAATTGGGCCTTCCTTTAACTGTTCCCCACTGATGCTCGCCCACTTCGCTCCGTAGCCGTCAGCAGGGGCGTCCGGCGGGGTGAGACACACAACGGCGTACACGAAACTGTTCGGCCCACCGAGCGGGCGATAGGACTTATCTTCCTCTGCGTAGTTGCCCTCCCCACAGAATTCCGCCGCGTTGGCCTTGAAGTCACGAAGTTCTTGGCTGTCGGGGTAGGAGGGCCCGCAGCCTGTGAGGGACACGGCAGCTAACACAACAGCAACCAGACCGATGAGCGTGTTGCTGCTACGTGTGGGCCTGCTCATAACAACGAGGTTCCCTGTGCTCTCTGACACCCGTGGACGGGTAATCGCAGGGGGCTCCTCGACCATGGTGCACGCCAGCATCCACTACATGAGCGGTGATGCGGCCCGTTTCGTCCGTACCCTTTTGGTTGTCTGCAACCGCATCTTCCAGAGCCTGGGGCTGAAGAAGCACCCCAGGGTGGGTCTTGTTACTTACGTGCAACGTAGACATCTGTCTGTCCTCCTTTCTGATGTCTCGGTCTGGTCAACCAAGGCTTTTACAAGCCTGCCCCTTCAGGGGCGGGTAGTTGACTTAGTTCCATCTCCTGTGGCATCAGGTAGGTAATCAGGAACTCGGTAGCCGGTGTTCAGCGCCGGCCCCTCGGTTGTCTCGTAGTAGTCGGGTGGCTGATAGGCGTCGTCCGGTTGTCTTGTGGAGAATGTGGATAGCGTGATGCCGTCGTCATAAATATCGCCTTCCTTGTAGGCATCCAGCCCTTCGGGAATTTCTTGGGATTGGATGCGCCAAACAAGGTCCTCTGCCACTGGCTCATAAAAAAGAACACCCTTGCGTGGGAAGGCTGAACGGAAGCGCTCCTCGTACTCGGCGATTCCGAAGGGCTGCTTGACACAGACCGCCGTAGCCCCGACGTATGTGGGGCCACCAAGTGGCCGCCCTCGACTAAATTCAAGGAGGTAGTTGTCTGCGCCGCAGAACGCTTCGGCGCCCGCAGTGAATTCTTCTAGGCGATCCTGGTCATCGTAGGTATCATTTCGGAACTCTGGACCACTCAAATTTAAGAAGCCGCACCCAGTCAGGGACACCAGGGCGATTGTGGCAACTAGCTCCGCTCTTGTAATTCTCTTCATTTCTCCCCGTTTCAAGATGCGTCGTTGAGCCGGTAGCCAGTGGTAAAACTCGGCCCTTCATAGCCAGGGTCCCCGAAGTAGTAAACCGACACGGCATCGAGCGGCTCATTCGGTAGGGCTGGGACGCCTTCAATCACAAAAGCGGCGCTGGACCCCGACATTTCGATAACTTCCCCTTCGGGAAAGGCCATCTCGAGTCGCGCCTCAAGATCTGCTGAATCTGTTGGGCGCTCAATACAATTCGCCCCTAGGGCAAGCCCCGTCGGCCCACCCAGAGGACGATTAGACCCGTCCTCAATCACGTAGTTACCTTCGCCACAGAACACCTCCACCCCGTTCACGAAAGCGTCCTTCTTTGGCCCATCCGGGTAGGAGGGCCCGCAGCCTGTGAGGGACACGGCAGCTAACACAACAGCAACCAGACCGATGAGTGTGTTGCTGCTACGTGTGGGCCTACTCATAACAACGAGGTTCCCTGTGCTCTCTGACACCCGCGGACGGGTAATCGCAGGGGGCTGTGCCCATGCGGCGGGGCAGCTCTCGCGGTACAGGTGTTGTTGACGTCCTAGGGGTCGCAGCGAGTGATTGTCTTGGACACGTTCCCCGCCCAGTCAACACTCACAGCCTTCAAGCAGACAACAAGTTTCTTCGAAACCTTCGGGCGCTTCAAATTGAATAATTGCTTCTTATCGTCAGGCGAGCCCGTGAACTCGAAACCAACAGCACCAGGGACAGGCTGGAAGTTCTTCATCACACGGCGCGTGATGCTCTTCGCTTTCTTCGCTTGCTTCTTCGTGAGCGTGCCGTACTCCCAATAGGTTCCAAGGAGAGCCTTGTTGTCCTTACCTGAAACCATGTAACGCTTCTTGCCTGGCTTGATGGTTGGCGTTGAAGGCTTCTTCTTTTCCTTCAACTTAGGCAGAGGTGACATTTGGAAATCGGTCGGAGCGGATTCGCCCAGGTCGTTCGCCACAACTATGCGTCCTGTCGTGGTGGTTTCCAGTGGCACCAGCAGCGGTTCGTCCAGGTCAGGGGTCACGCCGTCCGGCTTCGAGCCGACGAGAGCGATGTCCTGGTAGGCCCCAGTAGCAGGGTCGTACTTTTGTACGAGCCAGCCGATGACGGGCGCGGCAGCGGGGGCGATTTCCAACTTCACGAGCCCCGGCATCGGTGTAGCCGTCGGCGCCGTCGGCGCCGCGGGTAACGTTGTTTGCCCATCGGGGGCGACAACAGCGGTAAGGGTGGTTGCGTTTTCGGTGGCGACGCCGAGGTCGTTGGTGACCCTCAACCGCACCTTCCGCTCGCCGGTGAAGTTGAGGGTCACCAACGACCATGTGGGGTTCGTGGGGGAGTCGCATTCCCAGTATCCGTCTTCGTCGGTGTCCCACTGGTAGCGGACGATGCGACCTTCGGGGTCGTAGGAGCCGAATCCGCTGAGGGTCAGGTTTCCGCGCTGCCCGACATAAACCGTGTAGGGACCGCCAGCGTCCGCGATCGGCGACGGCGCATCCGTCGCCACGATCAGCTCCTCAAGGTTCAAGTTCCGTCCGTGTAGGAGGGAGCCTGAACGAGCGTAACGGCCAGCGTTCCTCCTGTTTTCTAGGAGAGCGCCGGGGTTCGCCATTGTCATTCCGTTGATGACATCCCAAATGTCAGCAGCAGCGTCCTTACTGCCGCCGTACACCTTGCCCCACAAACGTGTTTGCGCGTTCGTGAGACGGTTCGCGAGAGCCTCCGCAGTCTCATCGTTCTTGGTGGACCACCGGTTCCCGGCGTCTGTCATGACGACGATGTTGCGGGTCGCGCCAGCAGTCCACTGCGCGTCCATGGCGCGACGAATACCGGCGTACATCGCTTCCGGTGATTCCGCGCCGTTACCCGTGATGTAGGACTTGTCCGTCAAACGCAACAGTGCCGCATTAATAGCTGACACATCTGTTGTCGGTTGCTGGATCATTTCAAAGATATACGAGTCGTCTGTGCCTTTGAACTTCATGTCAGTATCGCCGTAGCCCACGAATCCGAAGCGAACCCTGTCGCCATACCTCGCGCGCAACGATTCAATTGATGAGCGGATATCCTTGTCGAAGTCCGCAATATGGCCACGCATCGAACCGGTTCGGTCAATGACGAACAGGAAATCTTGGGGCTTCAAGTCCTGAATCTGTTCGGGACCTGTTCTGCCAAACATTTCGGAAACGATGCGGCGAGAAGCGATAAGTGATTCCCGGAGGGTTGCGGCTTCGCGTGCACCGGAAACCTGTCCGACCTCAAAGCCGCCGTACCAACTGTGGGTGCGGGCGAAGCCGTACTTCTTGAAGTTCCAGGGGTTTGCTTGGCAGACGAAGTCGACGCCGTGGCAGATTGATATGAGCCTGCTGCCGCCAGTCTCCGTAGGCGTGAGGGGGGCGCGCAATTCGAATGGGTAGCCCCAATCGAACGGCATCCAGTCCGGCGCGATGGTTGATGTGCCATTGATGTTTGCGCGGTACCCGAAGTCTCTTGTGGGGATGTAAGCCCCATCGCCAGCGAAGGTGCCGTCGGAAGTGGGAAGAACCCCTGACCAGTTGGAGGGTTCGTCGTCTCCGCGGAAACCTGAGTCGGCCCAGGCGACGCCGAAGACACGCGACGGGTCGAAAGTCCCGCTCCCGTCGCTGTTGCCAGCGAGAACACTGGAAACGATGCCTCCCCCCTGGGAGTGCCCAGTCAGTAGCACCTTCGAGTTCGGGCAGGTTACGAGAACTTTGTTCGTGTAGCCCTCAACAACCTTTATCCCATCCCGAAAGGAGTCGCGGTATTCGCGGTACATACCTGTTGCCACGAACCCTGGGAGTCCAGCAAGGTACGCGGACCAGGCGCCAGCGCCATCTCCTTGTGCGGCGAGTGCGTCCCCTAGGTCAGGCGGTATCGGCGCCGCCGGGTACTTGGTCTTCCCGAAATTGTATGCGTCCACTACCTGAAGGGTTTTCCCTCGCGCTTGAAGCGCTCGGTAAACGTCGTCCGCGAAATGAGTGAACTTCTGCTTGACAACCGACGAACCGCCGGGACTGGCGTTGTCGATCGCGTTTGCGCGGTCTCTTGGCTCATACCTATCACCGGAACCGCGCACCGTTACCATTACGACATCAGCACACTTCACATCCATGCCCGTGTGTCGAGATATCTCGCGTCCGGCAGGGCTGCGCGTTGGCACCTCCGCCGCCTGTGCAGGCGCAATGCCCACAATCAGTGCGGTGGACATGGCAGTAATCAGCCCGGCTTTTACGACTCTTCGCATCTTTTCTCCCCGTTTCAAGACGCGTCATTCAGTCTGTATCCGGTGGTGAAGCGCGGGCCTTCGTAACCACGCTCAGGGTCGCCGTAGTCCTTCATGCGGATTCGTTCAAGGGGATCTTCCGGGAAATGTGGGAGGCCGTATACCTCGAAGACGCTATCCTCGAACTCAGTAACTTCTCCTTCGGGGAACGCCAACTTCAGTCGTGCTTCAAGACCTGCTGAATCCGTCGGCCGCTCAATACAGTAGGCGCCTAAGGCGATTCCTGTTGGCCCACCCAGAGGACGATTAGACCCGTCCTCAATCACGTAGTTACCTTCGCCACAGAACGCCTCCACCCCGTTCACGAAGGCGTCCTTCTTGGGCCCATCCGGGTAGGAGGGCCCGCAGCCTGTGAGGGACACGGCAGCTAACACAACAGCAACCAGCCCGATGAGTGTGTTGCTGCTACGCGTGGGCCTGCTCATAACAACGAGTATCCCGGCGCCCTCTGACACCCGCGGACGGGTAACCACGGCTCACCGTCCGGGGTTGCGGGGGAGGCGAACTTATAGCTCTTCTAAATCAGGTGTCTTCGTGTTGCTAGGTGCGGATCGTGGGGTGGGGGGTGTGGGGAAGGTGTTTGGTGAATGCTTCAAGGAGTGCTTGTATCGCGTGGATTTCCTCTGTCTTTCTTTCCTGTGAGAGGTCAATCCAGGGCAGTAGGTACGGGTTGAGTTTGCGGGTGGGATCTTTGTGGGGGCCGTAAGTCCATCCGGTGGCTGTCTTTTGTTCGTGCCAACTGTCGTGTTCACGTACGGCATGGACATCTGGGGTGAACGTGTGGGGGCCTGCTTGGTGGGTTAGGTGATAGCGGAGGAGTGCCACTTGGCGGCGGCTGCTGTTTTTGTCTTCGCTGCTGGTGTTTTCCCATGGGGTGTGGGGGGCCCAGGTGGTGTGAGCAATTTTGGCGAGGGTGTCGAGTTCGCTCACGGTGGTGATGAGGGTGGTGTCGTGGAGGTTGATTGGTATGGCGGTGTAGCCGAGCGCTTCCGCTGTGTGGGTGTTGGTGGGGGAGGTGATGCACCAGGGTGTGCGGGTGTGGTGGCGGGCTGCGGTGGTGAGGACGTGGGGGAAGTCGTCGGGGGTGTCCCATACGACACACACTTGCGCCCCGTCGGGGTGCTCGTGAGCCAGTTTCTGTTCCAACCTGGAATGGACGGTATCGGTGAGTCCATGGTGCGTAACTGTGCTGGGAAGTGTCAGTACCGGCAGGTGCGGTTGTGTGATGGTCAGGGTGTGGTGCATGCGTTCGGTGATTCCTGCGTCGGCGTGGATCAGTAAAGCTGGGATGGTGTCCGTGCCGGTTTGCATGTGCCGGTTGAGTGCTTCGGCGTATAGGTCGCCGGCGTGGTAGGCGTCGATGTAGGGGCCGAGGGGTTGGTTGTTGAGGTTGCTGCTGCGGATCGCTAGCACGTCGTTGGGGTGTGTGGTGTGCAGCAGGATGAGGGGGGCAGTGTTGGTGCGTTCGTGGTGGTGATTGTTCCTTGTTGTGCGGGTGTCGGGGGCGATGAGGGTGCGTAGGTGTGTGGCGGTGCGGAGCGTGTCGGCGCTGCTGTTGAGGGCGATGATGATGTAGTCCGCGTGCGCGGCGCGTTCTTTCATGGCGGTGCGTGGCAGGTCCTGCATGGAGCTTGTGGTCGTTGTTTTGTTGTGTTGCCCGCAGCCGATGGTGACGATGGTTGTGTCGTGGGTGTGGCGGGTGTTTGTGCTGCTGGTTAGTGGGACGGGGTGGTCGGTGATGATGAGTATGTGTCCGGTCAGGGTGCGGTGGGTGATGTGTCTGCGCCACCATGTCCGAACGGACGTCCCGGTGATGGCTAGGTACGCAGCGACGATCACGCTGAGGGTCGTCGCTAACGCAGCGAACCGGGCAACACCCAGTAACCACCCCCATTGGTGATCCTTGGGAAGGTCGGTGAGGGGGTTGAAGAACAACACCACTGTCTGGTACGTCGCGTCCAAGGTGGCTTCTCCGGTGAGGGTGAAACCAGCGAAACCGGTGGTGATGGTGATGGTGATAAGTGTGATGACGGTGATGTGGCGGGCGCGGTGTTCACGCCACTCGACCCCGCTACTACTCATGCTGGCTCGTCCGGGTGGGAGGGGGTGAGTGCCGTGCGCGCCAGGTGCGCGATGGTGCGGTCTTTTTCTTTTTCTTGTTCGGTTAGGTGCTCGTATGGGACACGTAGTTCTGGGGGGGCGGTGTCGTTTCGGGTAACCCACGCGTCGTGGATCGCTGCAGCGGCTTCCTCCACGGTTCCGTCTGGGTGCTCGGTTACCCACTGGATTGCGTGACGGGCCGCGGCCAGGTTTTCCACCTGCCAACGCTCCGGTAGGTCGTTGAATGCTGTGTTCGCGATATCTACTTCGCCGCCGTCATCGGTGGGTTTCCATCGTGGGGTGTAGGTGCCGTCGGTGTGCCGTCGGGTGGCGCGCCACTGCTCGTGCAGTAGGCCCGCCAGGTGATGCGCCGCGTTGGGGGGTACGGGGGTGTCGGTGGTGTTGTCGTGGCTGCTCATCGGGTCAGGCTGCCTTGGTGGTGGCGGTTTCACCGGTGAGCAGTTGGTAGCGGTGGAATAACTCCGCCATGATCATCTCGCTGGTGGCGTTGGGGGGGAGGTCGTAGGCCGCTAGCACGGCGGCATCGAGTGCCGCGTGGGCGTCGTACAGTTCCCGGTATAGGTACTCGTCGCCAGTTTTGTACATCTGCGCGAGGGTGTCGGGGGCGCAGTCGTCACGCGCCGCGATCACGGCTTGCGCAGCAGCGCTGATGGTTTCCCGCTGCGTATCGGTGAGAGTGGGGAACGGGAAGTTGTTGTACGTGATCGTGTTACTGATCCGGAGACGACTCTCCAATCGCCCGGTGACGGTGTCAGTCCAGGTGTTGAACACCGACGATTGGAGAATCCCGAACGTGTAGGGCGTGGCGTCCGCGATACAAAAACCCAAGTTTGACGCGATCATGTCACTGTCACACACCGCCATCGGAACATACCGGCGTGCCTCGGAGGACACACTCGGTACCGCGAGGTAGGCCGAGGACGGCTGACGGTTCATTTGGAATAGATGGGGTTTTGCGGCGTCCTTGCGGGTCTGTGCGTCGCTGCTTGCTTCGCGCATGGCTTTCACCCCCGCGATACGCCGCGACAACTCGCTACTGGACCTCATGTCCTCACGCGTCGCGTCCACCAGCCACAAACACCAGCGTTCCTGCCCGTTAATCACCTCTTCCGCGCCCGCGAGGCGGCGGAGATACTTCGCCGCGACGGGATCCTCCCGGCGAATACGCGCCGCCTCATCAGGACTGATATTCGACAACAACCCACTATCCGTGGGCTTGGAGCCGTAGACCATGGGTTGGGTGTCGGGTTGCAGGGGTGTTGTACGGCTCGGCAACAACACCTCAGCAGCGTCCATCACATACGCATTGATCCGCGACACCTCACGGCGCTGCCCATCATCACCCCACAGCGCCTTACGAGCCGGGTGGGTGCCGGAAAACCCGAGGATGACGCAGTGCACAGCCGCTTGCTCCCCAGCGCCGTTATGCCACGGGAACGACCGGTACCCGAAATCAATCCCCATACCCAATTCCCCTAACCGCGTCCACAACACGTACGGCTGCTCACCTTGCGTGATCGAGTTAGTCGCCACGAATGCTGCCCGCGCGCCCGTGCCGCTCATGTGCCGCGCTGCCTGCAGAAACCAGCAGGTGACAAAATCCAGCATGCCCGCGCCCTTGATCGGCTTCCGGGTGACCGTTCCGTCCCTCTTGACTACCTCGTCCGTCCACGTGGCGTTGTGGTCACCATCTTGACCCTTACGTTTCCGCTCCTTCGCACCTCCGAACGGTGGGTTACCGATGATGAAGACATCCTTCGTGAACCCCCCGGTGTAGCCCGGCCACACGGACGCCCAGTCGAACGTCAACGCGTTCGCCTTCGTCACAGGAGCGTTCGTTTCCTCACTGAGTGGCAGCGGTCGACGAGTGAGATCCGAGACCTCATTGAGGGCATCTTGCGCCTGCACACCTGCCAGCACCAACACAGTTCGCGCTAACGCGGCGGCCGTATCACCGATTTCAATTCCCGCGTAATGCGACATTTGCACGAGAGGAACAGTGACGCGGGCGCCCTTCTTACCGTCCGCGCTAGTGGTCGTGAACGTGAGGTGGTGCTGGTCGCTGCCATCACCAGTCATGGTCTGCTCAGAGACTAATCCTGTGTCTTTGAGCGCTCGGATCACGTCACGTTCCAAAGCTTTCATGTCCATGAAAGCGATCAGCAGGAAGTTGCCGCACCCTGCCGCTGGATCAAAGAAACGGATAGCGGCGAGACGTTCTTGCAGTTTCACCAGCTTACGACGATCACCTCGCGCTGCCTGAAGATCCGCGCGCAACTCATCAAGGATCAAAGGATCGAGGATTTTGCGGATATTGGTGTCGCTGGTGAAATGCTGCCCGTGAGTTGCACGGTATTCCCTGCTATGTGCCACCTGGTACAACGACCCGAACAGGAAAGGATCTAGCTCCGCCCAGTTCGTGTTCGCGAGAGCCCTGAGCGCATCCAGCCCAGTGTGCGTGAGCACCGGCAGGCTCATGGACTTCGCGAATAGGCCACCGTTGACGTACGGGAAGCCGTGGCGGCGGGCGTGCTCCCCAGGGTCATTCAGTTCAGCGAACAAGGACGTGAGTTTGATGCTGGCGTCCTCGCCACCATCGAACCCGTTCACGTAACGAGCGAATCTGCCCGGCGTGCGATCGGATGGGTTAGCGTTCAAGATTCCCAGGTCATCCGCGACAAGGAGGAACAAGATCCGCATCGTGAGATCGAACGCGGTCTCCTCCTCAACCTGTTCCTCCATGAGCACGTTAGTGAAATTGAGAATGTGACCTACGTGCTTGGAGCCGGCTTTTTGCTGCTGGCGGATGTCGATAAGGTCACGCGTGGACGTCTCGGACTCAAACAGCGACTCGATGATGTGGATGTTCTCGAGCAACTCCTCGACTGTTACGTCGAATTCGACGGTGCCGGTGATGTCTATAGTTCCCCCTTGCCCGGGGGCCAATGAGCACACTCGAATGGACCGGTAATCGGAGCAGATCAATGCCTGTGGAAGGTCCGCGTAGTCAACCAGGCGCGCGTAGCCCAACGCCTGCTCCTCAGCTGCATCAAGGTTGCTTTCAGTGGCGCTCTTAGATTCACCAATGAACACCCCGGGCACGAAGCAATCAATTTTCTTATCAGACTTGCTGCCAACTGGGCGCACACGCTTCTGAAACTGAAGCATGCTGGGCTGGTCGAACCCAATAACCTTCATCAACCCTTCCCAGAAATGTTGATAGTGGGCTTCCTCACTACTCCACGAACCACATTTCTTCACGAACTCACGAATACGGGTTTTCTTCTGCGGCTTGGTGAGTGCCTTGCGACTGCCTCCGCGTCCCAGCGCGACAGCCATGTCATGTATTTCGTTCGCGATTTCCCTGTAGGGGCGTGCATCGCCGCTGGCCGTCGCGATGCTGAAGGTGGGGGAATTGGATTGATCGCCGGCGTGCAACGCAGCCAGGTCTCCTAAGAGTTCACCGCCAGCCACCACAGGCAGCACAACCATGGGGCGGCTATTCGAGCGGCTTTTCTCCATCAAATACGGCAACTCACTGTTCTGTATGTATTCACTTGTATTGAACGCCGGTGTGATGATGCATACCGCGAAGTCGCACTCATCGATAGCGGCCTTAATCACGGCATCAAAGTTCTCTCCGCGACGGAGTTCATCATCTACCCACGAGAACAAGAGCCCCGAATCGTGATTGGCGATGGCGTCTTTCATCGCGCGCGCGAGCTCACGCCCGTCACGGTGGGAGTAGGAAATGAAAACTTGGGTTTCGTGTGTTCCCATGTATTCAATGGTCATCACATGGACCGTCACGTGTGGACGGCCAATGTGATGTTTGATGCCTCCGGGGGTACCTGCAGGGGGTTAACGGCGGAGGGCTTGGTAGGCACGGTGCAGTCGCACCAACAGCGATGCCTTCCCGCCAGCGTTGGTGCTAATGGGGCGGGCTTCGAAAGGCGCTGGGGTCAGTGGCACAGGCACCACGATCCATCGAACCACGGACACACACGGACGCCCCACCGGCAGCTAAAGCCGTCCACAGTTGCTGGTGGTTGCCGCGACACTGGACAGATGAACACCCCCACCGAGAAAAGGCTGGCCCACCGCCCCGCCCAATCACCCATAGCGAGTACGGCGCTCTGAGCTAAATGTTGTGTAGCACCCACTACTACCCAGGCCGTCCAAGAACTGTCCCCATGAGTTCACCCCGCAGTGCCACCACATGAGTACGTCACCACATGTGCGCAGCGATCGCTGCGGCACCCCCGTCGGCCGAGACGCCTGCGTGGACCAGCCTGAAATCGTTCGTCGTGAACAGATTCGGATCGTTAGCGAGACGAAGACGCGGGTGGCAAATCGACGGCGACTAGAGTGGCTGATTTTTGTGTTACTCGTAGCTGGCGCCGTCGCTCCCGAGGCTTTCAGTTTCATCTTGGACGGGTTTCGTGGGTCCAGTGAAATGCTTGGGGCGATATTCGCCTCTTCCTTTACGGTTGTCCTTGGCGTGGTTGCCCTGCGTCGCGCCTTCAAGGGCGGCGAGGAGCAGGTCCAGTCTGCTGAGGAATTCGCAAAGTGGCGTATCCAGATTGCAGATGAGTCGGCTCGCAACAGTGAGCAAGCAGATCACATAGCCCGGCTCCTCACCCGAGCCGAGGCGGCTGAGGGCAGGTTGCAACGGATGCTTGAGCAGAGACGTGCTTCAGAAGAGTTTTCGGCCTGGATTGAAGTGAACAAGGACCGCCCAGACTTCGACGATATTGTCATTGACAAACTTCTATCAACTGCTCACCATGACTCACTGGCTTTCATCAAGGTAGCCGGTCTGGTTGGAAGTTCCCTCTCCCCACTAGACCAAAGTCCTCGAATTGACGCGACCTACACCCGGCTATACCGGTTCTTTCAATGTTTCGAGGTGTCCGAGAGCCTTGATCGTGGTCAGTTTGAGGAGTTACTGGTGTTGCTTTTAACAGCGATTGCCAGCAATCCAAACACGCCATACCGGGGCGACCCGGATTATCCTTGCGGGCTGTCCGATCTCGCCCAAGATACTGGGTTTCGTGCCGGCTACGGACTTACCGACATCAATCCGCATACGCTCGTCGGTGTGCGGGCCGCAATCGCTAGAAACCCTTCACTGCCGTTTGACTCTAAACTGTGTCAACTGGTCACAAGCCGCCTAATGGGGGACCCGTCGGAGATAGTTGTCGCTTCGCTTGCAGGCAACGAGAGCCTTGTGCGTCACTGGCACCTCTTGTGCGAGGGATACCTCGCCAAGCAGGAATTCATAGCAATCATGGCCGCTCACAATTCGGAATCGGTGCGAGCTGCAATCACTGGGAACCACTCGGTTGACTTCCAAACGATCCCAGAAACCCTCAAGGCGGATCGAAGTGACCTCGTGCGGGGCATCTACTATCGCCGCAGGCTACTGCACGAATCAGAGCGCAAGCCAGCACGCTAGTCGAATTACAGTTACAGGAAGCTACGCGAGCCACCCCGAATCAGATCAGGCAACATCAACATCGAAGCCCCCGAACCACCACCCCACCGGGAAAAGGCTGGCCCACCGCCCCGGCTACGGACGTGTTTTGAGGCGGCCACCACCACACCTGCATCAGCCACCAGGTCTGTTACCGCCATGAACCTGAACCGTGCTACTGCACCTGCCCACCTGCAGACACCCACACCCTTGACTAGTCACACACTTGGACCCGTCAGGGGGTCGCCCCGATCGGTAACGCCTGCACTGTTGAGACTTCCAACGGCCTTAACGGGAAGTCCGAAACAACCTGCTTAGACCGCGGTGTCCCCAACGCGCACGGACCATTTTGCGGTCGCGCACTTCGGGAGCGGGTTCAACTCCAGCATTCGCCTCGCGGGCCCGGGCTTCATCTGGCGTCGTGTCAAGACCTATGACAACGTCGAGCACAGGTGTTCCGAATAGGGTCTGGGTTCCGTCGTCGGCCACAAAAACTCGTTCACTTCCGTGGGTCTCATCAGGGAGCAACGACTGATACAGACCCCAACCGAGTCCGTACAGAGGGCCTGCACCGCCGAACCTCGCTGGATTGGCGACACGCACTTCATACGCTTCTATCCCGGTTGCTGTGAGAGCCTCCAGGGCATCGGCTGGCGCAGGGCGATAGCCGGAAGTGGTGAAACGTTCCCCAACGTCTGACCACCAGGGGCGTTCCTGGGGTCGTGTCATTTCGGGTGGACGGTCATCTTGCGGAGGATCCGGATCAGGGGGCGCAGACATAGATGGTCGAGAATGGGGCACTGACGACATCTCGATCTGCTGTGGATGGTTGTCGTCGCCGGCGCCCGTGTGCCACGTGGATCCCTGTTCGACGCTGACTACGTGCGCATCTTGACGGAGTTGGTCATACGCCTGCGCGGGGGTATGACCAACTCCGATCGCAGTACCCAGAATCAAGTTTGTGGCCACGATTCCTTTCGCGATTGGGTGGGCACCCGAAGTGAGACCCTCCAACGCTTTACCCCACGCGGGCGATTGTGACTTCGGTAGAGCGTCGAGCAGGGCTTCAAGAAATCGCTTTTGAGCCTCCGCTTCCCTTTCATGGTCGCCTATGTCTCGGGCACGCTGCATGTCAAGCAAGGGCGGAATAAGCCGCTCCCCAACGAGTGACAAACGCTTATCCAAACTCAATTCATTCGAGGAGCCTTCAATATCCGCGAAGAGCGGTAACGGTGGCAACCAGGGGGCCTCCACCGATCGGGGGTCAAGCGCCACCATGATCCCAGCGAGAACGAGATCTGGGTTGATCTCCGACCGCAGCTCATCCGGCATGGTTTGGTTCAGTCTCCGCTCCCTGGCGTGGCGCATGTACTCGATCGCCTGGTCACCTTGCTGCGTTGCACTCTTCTCTGAGGCCAACTCCTTAAGCTCCTTATTTGAGGCTCGGCCGGCCGGCTCACAAGCAGCGGTTCCCCAACTCCTGTACCGTCCAAGTGGATCGCGAGGTTGCTTCTGGCCACGGGGGCTTTTCGACTTCCGCTTTTTCTTGGGCACGACTCCTTCTTAACAACTGCTGCAAGTTGATGTCGGCTCTCGGGATTCGGGGGCTGACTCCTAACGCCGGCCTACATCCACGCGCGCTTTCTGGCTTTGTTGATCCCGGCGATTGCTTGGGTTTCGTCGAGGTTCACGCGCCGGCGGTCTCGAGCGCGCATGCCTGAACCCACGCCCGCTCGGGGCGCTCATGTCGACGTTGATCTCCCTAGCGCTCGTGGGAGCAGCTGCCCGGACGTGACTAGTTATCGGGCTCCTCGAGAACCCGCCAGGTGTCTTCGCCGGGGATGAGCATCAAGGTGCGCCCGGAGTCCCACGCCACCATCAGTTGCGCGCCATTTGATCCCGCGCGCACGGTGCCGCGGCTACCTGGGGCGATCGGGTAAGGGTCATCGCGCATCGCGACCAATTCGATACGTGTGCCCACCGGCACGGGGGAGGGTTCCGATAGGCGCCCCGCCCACGCGTAATCCCCGCTCACAAGCATCCATGATGCCACGGACGGAACGCACCTCGTTGCCATCCGCACCTGCAGTTGTACCTGCAGCGCACGTGTTCTTGGCTGGATCTGTTCAGGGCCGGTATCGCATTCCCTCACCATCGAGGACCACCACGCGGGCGGTGTGGAGCGCTTGCCCGCTGGCCGCGTCGATGAAACCGTCATCGGTGTGGGGGTTGTACGTGCCGCGGCGCCTGGGCCGGGTCACCGTGAGCACCGGCACCCCCACCGCGAACGCATGCACATTCTTATGCCCACTCACCCGCACCCGCTCCCGACCACCAGCCCGCACCTCAAAACACACATCCGCTAACCCGATGGATGCGGTGTGCGCGATCACCCGCCGCGACGCTACGTCCATCACCGAGTACACCGCCCCACCGCTAGGGGAACGTTTACGCAGGTTCCGGTACACCGCCACCGGCTCACCGCCGGCCGGGTACACCTCCCACCACGGCACCACCATGGCACTCACCGAACCTTCCACACTCGGCAGGACGGCACCTTCGAGGCGCCCCTACGCGCTGATCGCCGAGAACTCCGCAGCACCCTGCTGCCCGCTAGTCCTCGCTCTCTCCCGAACACCACACACACAGGGAATACTTCTTGTCGTATTCCGATATGTCTCCCTTGCATTGAGCGCATTTCATCGCGACTTGACCTCCTTTCTCTGCATCCACTTCGCTGCGGTGCGCTTCACACGCTGATCGCTGAGAACTCCGCAGCGACATGTTTCCAACCACCGTTACGCAGAGCGTCTTCCAACGCATCCGCGATGTCCTCCGCAAGCCGACCCAACACGTCCACCGGGGTGCCAACCGGCACGTACGTGCAGTACGACGAATCCGCCGGCGAGCACCACGGCGAATTGAATCCCGGCTCCAACGACACCGGGAACGGGTTACGTTCCTCAGGATCCGGGCAGTACACGTACGCATCCCAGCGCAGCAACTCTTCATCTTCCGGGTCGCTTGGGTCGTAGTCGCCGTTGAAACCTTCCCCCAAGTTCACCCACTCGACCTTCACTACCGCGGTAGCCGAGTACGCACCCGGGTGCTCCCCGGTCCACCGTTTACGCGCCACAGCCTTCAACGCATGCTCCGGTACATCAACTCGGCTGTGGTGTGCTGGCTGCGGGCATGGGTGCGGCGCCGAGACGCGGACAGCATCTGCCACACCAGCACCGGGATGAGAGCGGACACCGCGATAGTGACCACCGGAAGTGCATCCATGGGGTTCTCTCCTGACTGCTCCCCGGCCCGCAAGCGACGGCACCGGAACGGTTTGTCTTTCTACACATAAGTATCCACTAGGGGTCAGACATTCATCACCCGCAGAAATCGTCCACCACGCGAAAGCGATCGGGCATCCAGCACCCCCGCAGGCAACCACCCCAACCGTCCACTTCACAGCAGGCAACCTCGAGATCCCGCTCGAGCTGATCTCGACCAGCAAGTGGACGGCTGTCCGGCCCTTTCGTGCTCGTCACCTTGGTGGGTGGAGGATTCCCTCCGGGCAAGCGCACCTTCATATCCCCACTCGTTCACAGCACGCCGGTGAACCTCAACCCCAAATCCACCAACACACCCACCGCAGTGAGAGAACCAAGGAACGCAAAGGCAAGCCGGGCCCGCGCACCCGTCAACGACGGAATCGTGGCGTTATGAGTCCTACTGACCGCTAGCGGCCCCGGCCAATACGTATCCCGGCCACCCTTCACGTTCTCAATAGTCGCGTCCGATAGATCCGCGGAACTCGACTGTTTACCGAACGACAGGTAAGACCGCAGTCGATACAAGATATTGGGTTGAGACTTTGGTGACCGTGCGACTCGACGGAACTGCGCCCCCCTCACTGTCGCCCCCGACAGATTCACACTGGACAAAATGGCGCCAGCCAACCTGGCGCCCGTGATGTCTGCCCCCTGCAAATTCGCGTCCGTGAGGTTCGCGCCCTCCAGGTTTGCGTTCCTCAGGTTCGCGTCCGTGATGTTTGAACCTTCCAGGTTCGCGTCCGTGAGGTTCGCGCCCGTGAGGTTCGCGCCCGGCAGGTCCGCGTTCCTCAGGTCCGCGTTCCTCAGGTCCGCGTCCGTGAGGTTCGCGCCCTCCAGGTTTGCGTTCCTCAGGTCCGCGTTCCTCAGGTCCGCGTTCCTCAGGTCCGCGCGCGTCAGGTTCGCGATGATCGCGTCCACCCTTTCGAGGCTTGCCCCATCTAGCCACGCAGTTTGCAAATCAGCTTCCTGCAGACACGAACTCGCCAGATTCGACCCCGACAGGTCTCCTCCTCGAAGGTTGGCTCCCGCAAGGTACGCGCCTTGAAGATTCGCCCCACCTAACGGTAGGGGGGTTTCTCTGTGTGGGGCAGACAAATCCAAGCTGTTCAGATCGACTCCACGAAGATCCTCGTATTCAGCAGCAAGTGTGTCGAGTAGGTCGTCTACGTCCTTGTATTCTTGAAAGCGGAATAAGTGTCGCTTGAGCTCATCACACATGCTCTGCCAGAGCATGTGTTCCTCCATCTGTACTTCATCACATTCCTCAGAAAAGTGGCCGTTAGCGCAGATGAAGGCGTGCGAATGCGTCAACGCCAACCACTCCTGCAGCGCTTCCTCGCATTCTGGGTTGCGGTCGTAAAACGGGTGGCGTCGGAAATCGTTCAACGCACGCGCCCTTCCAGGGTGCATTCGACGCAGCGGATGTCGTTATAGGCGGCGGTGTCATCGGATATCCGGGTCCACCCAGCACCACCCCAATCCTCCGCCGACTGTGCGTCTGTGAGGTAGTCATGCTCCGTCGCCTCATGGTGCGCCGCGCACAGCGATGCTTCCCGCATCGGCGCGCCACCCACTGCGAGCACAGTCCACATCATCGCGACTGCACCATCTCCGCGGCCAGGGAACAGATCGTGGCGTGCATGCCACACACGTGGCAGTCGCATTCGGATGCATCGGGGGTGTGGGTGGCGACGTTGGTTTCGATGTAATCCAACAGGTCATCCACGGTGACAGTTGCCATGAGAGTGCCTCCTCCTCGGTGTGTTCCCTTCAAGTATCTGGCCCCCCTCAGACATTCCTGCTGTGAACCGTCCACGCTTGGTGCGCTCGCGGGCCCCGCAGGTCGCCGGTTTCCCTGGTCTCTGGCGGGACAACACCTGCTCGCCCGCATGCCACAAGCCGGCGCGATCTCGACCCGGCGCGCCGATCGATCTCGAGCTGGCCTCGACCCGTAAGTGGACGGCTACGCGGGGGAGTGAGTGTGGCGTTCGGGGATCTCAAGCTCGCTGCCGCTCACCGGTGCAGCCGTCCACTTGTGTGGGTGTTCAGCGGCCGTGTCCTCGAAGTTGGGGGATACCTGGGCTGCCGGTGCGCTCGGACGGTGCATGCCGGACGGAGACCGGTGGGGGTGTCAGGTGGTGCGGGGATAGTTATCGCCAGCAACAACCCAGTACCCGTCATCGCAACGATTGGAGCACCACCGTCAACTACCCCGCCCTGCGGCTAGCGCCTTAGGACGGGGCTTCGAAAGAAGCCCAGGTTGACCAGACCGAGACATCAGAAAGGAGGACAGATAGATGTCTACGTTGCACGTAAGTAACACGACCCACCGGCGGGTGCTTCTTCAGCCCGCAGCGCTGGAAGATGCGGTTGCAGACAACCAAAAGGGTACGGACGAAACGGGCCGCATCACCGCCCCTGAGGCGGATGCTGGCGTGCAACATGGTCGAGGAGAGACCCCAACCACCCCTGTCCGGGTGCTGGGGCGTCATCCCGAAACGGGTTCGCCCGTGGAGGGCACGGGACGTGAGTCCCACGCACAACCCCGCGTCTTCGTACTGTCGAAGGACGGGAAACCGTTAGACCCCACGACGCCCGCTCGGGCGAAGTGGCTACTGAAGAACGGTCGCGCCGTAGTGGCGCGACGCACCCCCTTCGCCATCCGGTTGAAGGACAAGCACTCCTCAGAGTGCGAAACCCAGGGTGTTGTTATCGGCATCGACCCTGGCAGTAAGACCACCGGTATCGCGGTGTGGATGGAGAACACCCCAGGTGTCCGTGAGGCGGTATTCCTCGCGGAAGTGGAACACCGGGGCAGCACAATCAGTAAGAAACTGGAGCAGCGGTCGAACTACCGCCGTCGCCGCAGGAGTAAGAATCTGCGATACCGAGCCCCACGGTTCAATAATCGCACGAAGCCCAAGGGTTGGCTCGCGCCATCGTTGCAGCACCGCGTTGACACGACTGTGGCGTGGGTGGAGCGCCTCGCACGGTGGATGCCGGTCCAGGGCGTGGTGATGGAACTGGTCCGGTTCGACATGCAGGTCATGCAGAACCCGGAAATCACTGGTGTGGAATACCAGCAGGGCGAACTGCACGGCTACGAGGTTCGGGAATACCTGCTCAACAAATGGGGCAGGGCATGCGCCTACTGCGACGCACAGAACGTTCCGTTGCAGGTGGAGCACATTGTTCCGAAGGCTCGTGGCGGCTCGAACCGGGTATCGAACCTGACCCTGGCGTGCCAGTCCTGCAACCAGGCGAAAGATGCCCGCCCCGTCGAGGAGTTCGTCACCGACCCGAAGCGGTTGGAGCGCATCCTGCGCAACGCGAAGACGCCCCTACGGGACGCCGCGGCAGTGAACTCGACCCGCTGGGCGCTGTTCCGCGCTCTGTCCGAGCAGCACACGGTCCTGACCGGCTCGGGTGGGCAGACGAAATACAACCGGTCCCGGTTCGGGCTACCGAAGACCCACGCCCTAGATGCACTCGCCGTCGGTCACCCCGACACGGTCGATGCCATCCACCCGGCCGTCACCGCGACGCTGACTATCACCTGCAACGGGCGAGGCCAGTACGCACGCACCAGGCCGGATAAGCACGGGTTCCCGCGCCTTTCCCTGACTCGCCAGAAGGCCCATTACGGGTTCCAGACCGGAGACCTCGTCCGGGCGGTCGTCCCGGCAGGAAAGAAGACCGGCACCCATACCGGGCGGGTCGCCGTCCGCGCGACTGGCTCATTCAACGTCACCACTACGGCTGGAGCCATCCAGGGCATCAGCCATAAGTACTGCACCGTTCTTCAACGTGGAGACGGTTACGGATATCTCTGGAAGGAGGTGGCGTTCTCCTCCCCGCCCTGCGCTCCGCTTAGGACGGGGTTTCCGAACGCCGATTTTAGATGAAACCGACGTGTCCTGACTGTGGCGCAGCCACGGTGAACGTGTACTACCGCGGAGTAGTGCAGATCAGTAGCGACGGCACGGTGACGTTCGGTGGGGTCACCGGCGGGCAGCCCTACGAATGGGACTGCGGCACTTGCGAGGCGGTGGAACGCACCGATCATCTCGACGTGCTCGCTGATCAAGTGTTCATCTGGACCATCAGCCTGGGGTGCAGCGAATTGGAGTCCGGTATCGAGATGGCCTTGGTGCGATAAACCCGCACCGTCGCCGCTCGTGCGTCACCGCGGCACCCACCGCCACGCCACCGCCGATGGACGATCCTGCGCTCCTGAACACCCCGCGAATGTCTGACCCCCCACGTACATTTATCTACAAGAACGAAACACACACGCAGCACGAACCACAACAAGGGGAGCAAGGCATATGCCGAACTGGGTCACCAACGACATCACCATCACCGGAGACGTCACCATCATCGACGCGATCCGTGTGCAACTCGCCGCACCACACGAAACACGCAGCCACGTCCTCAACCACGACACCCGCGCCATGGAATGGGAAACCTCCACCAGCGAGTCGGTGTTTTCCTTTTGGAACATCACCGCACCCACAAACCTCGACGAGTACTACACCAACCGCTCCCAACTCCACACCAGCGACAACTGGTACAACTGGAACTGCGGGCACTGGGGCACGAAATGGAACGCGCGCCGCCCTCGCCGCGGTGAGACCACCATCAACCCCACCACCGGCCTGGCCGAAATCACCTACACCTTCGACACCGCCTGGTCCCCACCGGACGCCGCGCTGCACACCTTGTCCACCCAGCACCCCAGCGTCGTCATCACGAACCGATGGGTCGAAGAGCAAGGTTTCGGTGCGCTCGAGGAATACCACGGCGGCGAAGTGAACCTGATCGACGAATGGGACATCCCCGCCAGCCACGTCGAAGAAACCTACGCCCACAACGGCTACTGCTGGCGCTGTGAAATAGCAGACCCCGACATGCTGCACCCCGACTGCCCACGCCCCACCACCGACACCACCACCGACGGTGCTACGGAAGGAGTCCGCTCATGAACACTCCCCACCACACACCCATCACCCACCACCGCCTGGAATGCAAAGCGCACCACGCGAACGCCACCCCACCGGCACACAACCACTGCACCTGCACACCCACACACCCACCTGCCCGCACCTGCGACATGTGCGGGCAGAAAGTCCCCTCCTGGGTGGTGCAGTGCTGCGCTGACCTCCGCCACTAAAAACCAACCCCCACACACCAACACCCACCACCACACACCCATCACTAAAACGAACACGAAAGCAGCCCACCCGTGAGCCACCCCACCACCACACCCACCCACACAAACACCCCCACCTGCGCATGGGTGGGGTTCCGCGACCCCTCCCAACCCCGCTGGCACGACACCCGCACCACCGGAGCATGCACCGCCCCCGCCACCCACGTGGTGTTCTACAGCGACGACCCGTACCTCGGTTGCACCGCCCACGCCACCGACCCACTCGTCACCCTCGACCCGATCACCACCA
>Ga0209953_1000211_pt1 | contig 22843 bp, 25 predicted proteins | sample SalPonred_H2O_MG_FD_185713 | JGI IMG/M metagenome (GOLD analysis project Ga0209953, IMG submission 185713) | Salt pond water microbial communities from South San Francisco under conditions of wetland restoration - Salt Pond MetaG... | ecosystem: Environmental > Aquatic > Non-marine Saline and...
ACTTAAAGGTAATGTAGGAATAAACACAACATCAACCCCAGAGGCATTATCAATTCAAGGTAAAATCTCTATAAATGATGGAGGTAATTCTGTTTTTATAGGGGAAGATGCAGGTTTAAATGATGATGGAACGGATAATAGAAATGTTGCAGTTGGCTATTATGCACTTCAATCTAACACCACAGGATTTCAAAACACAGCCAATGGTTTTCAAGCACTTCAATCTAACACCACAGGATTTCAAAACACAGCCAATGGTTCTTTTGCACTCCGAAACAACACCACAGGATTTCAAAACACAGCCAATGGTTATTTTTCACTCCTATCCAACACCGCAGGAAATAGTAACACAGCCAATGGCTATTTTTCACTCCAAGACAACACCACAGGGTATCAAAACACAGCCAATGGTTCTTATGCACTCCAAGACAACACCACAGGGTATCAAAACACAGCCAATGGTTATGCTGCAGGTAGATTTATCTCAAATGGAGGACCCAATGAAACAGGTAATAATTCCTTATATTTAGGATACAATACCAGACCTCTAAATGATGGGGAGACAAATCAAACAGTTATAGGGTATCAAGCAATAGGTAATGGTTCAAACACTGTTACTATTGGGAATAGTAATGTTACCGATACTTACCTAAAAGGTACTGTACACATAAATGATATAATACAATTAGAAAGAAGAGAAACAACCCCTCCAACCCCGGAAGAAGGAATGATAATCGCATCAGGTTCAGCAGGATCTAGTGTACTCTATTACTTTGATGGTACAGGATGGAATCCTCTATTTTAAATTTTAGTAAATGATACGAGAAGGAATTTGGTTATTTGAAGGCAAAGTTATAACAAGTATAGACGATATGCCGGAGGGTACATATGGGTTTATTTACGAGGTTGTGCACATACCTACAAAAAGTAGGTATATAGGTAAAAAAGTCCTATATTTCGAAAGAAATAAAAAACTAGGTAAGAAAGAAACAGAAGCTCTTAAATTAGAGAGAAAGCAGAAAGGACTAAAGGGTAGAACTCCAAGTAAGAAAAAAGTCATAAAAGAATCTGACTGGAAGACATACTACGGGTCTCAAAAAGAGATCAAAAATCTAGTAAAGGAAGGTAAACCAGGAGACTTCAGTAGAGAGATATTACAATTTGTTCCAAATAAAAAATTATTAACATACTATGAAACTAAATACTTATTTGTCAGAGAGGTATTAGAGAATAGAAACAATTACCTTAATGATAATGTTTTAGGTAAGTTTTATAGAAAAGATTTTTTCAATGATAAAGATTAAAGACATATTAACTACTCCATCTCTAGACTACCACATTAAACACGGACTCTCTTTGCATGAGAATGTCTACCGGTACTCTAGTGAATCTTTTATACAACTATTTAGAGAAGCTAGAACAGCTCACAGAGACGGTATTATACATCTCAATAAATTAGATAAACAGTTACTTGAAACTACAGACATAGGGGAGTACGGTTTATTTGAAGGACAAAAAGTACCATTAGATTTACCTATGATACAGGAAAGTGGAGCAGACACTATATGGGAAGATAAAGAAGGTAATAAAATAACATTACAGGATATATTAAGTTTAACCAAAGGTATTCCTATAAAGCAATACCCTACAGAAAAGTTATCTAATATAGTTTTAAAATGGGACAATAATCCTGAAGAGATAGAAAGAATAGATCAAGTAGAAGTTTCTGAAAAGTACCCTATTTTAATTATGGCAAATGAGGATGGGAAAATACAATGGATTTTAGATGGTAATCATAGAACACAAAAAGCTTTAAACTCTAAATCCAAAACCATTCCAGCTAAAATTATTAAACCTTCAATGTTAAGTGATAAAGCTAGAAAAATCTTACTAAATATAGATAATAAAGGTACATTAAAAGAAAATGAAATAACACCCCAAGATAAAAAAATAGCTGATGAAATTTTATCAGGATTAAATGAAGGAATGTTAGATGGTGTTGTAGATAAAATGAAAAAATATGCAAGTAAAAGCCTACTTACCCTATCAGTTTTAATGGCATTAACTCAAGGCTTACAAGCACAAAACGTTCCTCAAAATGATATTGATTCTATAAACCAAACAGGTACAGAATTAGTACAAACCACAAACCCAATTGACAAAGAATCAAAACAACTTCTTAAAGACAATCTAGGTAAACAACAAGCCAAACAGATAGAAAATAAAGCTAAAGAATTAAATGCTTTTGTAACAGTGGTGAAAGGTACTAATAGAAATGCTATTAAATCTCAAGCCCAAATGCAAGCAAAAGCAAACCAACAAGGTACGAGTGGGATAAAATTAGTTGATGACAGCACTTTTTCTGTAGATGGTAAGTATATGTATGTAATGTATTACCAAGTTAAAGGTTTCTCTCTTAATGAAGCAGAATATCAAGGTAAAGATGTAGATTTAAATAAACCAAAACGTGGTGGATCTAAAGCATATTATGTTTATGTGAAAGATGGAGACAAAGTAAAAAAAGTATCGTTTGGATCAGGAGGACTTAAAGCTAAACTCAACGATAAAGAAGCGAGAAACTCTTTTGCTAAAAGACATGACTGTAAAAATAAAAAAGATAAGACAAAACCAGGGTATTGGAGCTGTAGATTACCTAGATATGCAAAACAACTAGGTATGAAAACAAATTATACAGGGTTTTGGTAACAGAAGACATAAAATACTTCCACCCGTATGAAGATATAGATGGAGTTCGTATCTTTAAACCAGATATAAATCAAGACCAGCTTGTTTGGCATAGGGATTATGAAGATAGAATTTTAGATATTGAACAAAATACAGACTGGAAAATACAGTTTGATAATGAACTACCCATACCAATCAAAAGAGGACTATTTATACCTAAAGGAGTTTATCATAGATTAATTAAAGGAAAAAATAGTTTAAAAATTAAGATTAAAAAAATATGAAACTAATAAAATCATTACTAGAAGGGTGGGAACCGGAAAAAAGAACAGTAAACGGAGATGTTACTAAAAGCAAATACACCGGCTTTGCCGATACTCTAGGAGATTTCACTAAAGCTATAAAAAGACTACCAGATTCTATCGAAAGTATATCCATACCAATCGATACATCCCCGTATAAGTCGTCAAGTAATATGAAGAAAATCACTCCTCAAGGTGATTGGAAAGAAGAGGTTATCAACCACATTGCTGATCTCAGTAAACAAGTACAAGATGATGGTCAAACTATAGAAGGATATAGCATAAAATCTATGACTCCTGATAAATTTACAGTTCTAATACATTCAGATAAATCTGAAAAATTTGCCGATGATATGAGTAAAGGTAAGCACGGTTCTTTAGACTAATCTAGCAAAGCATAAAACACTTAACATACTTTATTTATAAAAAGTTGCCTTTAAAGGTATAAGTTCTTATATTAGAATCTAAACAGTTATATGGACTATAGTTTTTTATTAGGCTCCTTAGAGAGTGTATTAGGGAAGAGTCATAAGAGAGCTAGAGACAACTACGCTTTTAATTGCCCTGTATGCAATCATAAAAAACCTAAATTAGAAGTTAATCTAAAAACCAACGATAAAGGCCATAATCCCTGGGAATGTTGGGTTTGTGGTAAGGAAGGTACTAGGGGAATGACAATATTCTCACTTTTAAAAAAAATTAGAGTACCTAAATCTGAAGCAGTTGAGATCCTAAAATACGTCAAGAAAGGTGAAAAGTATAACTATAAGATTGAAGATACAGTCACCCTACCAGAGGACTTTACGCCACTTTACCAAGCAACCGACTCTTCTGTAATTGCTAATAGGTATAAAAAATATTTATATGGGAGAGGACTTACCGATAATGATTTTATTAAATATAATATTGGATACTGTAGAACTGGAGAATACGAGGGAAGAATCATACTTCCAAGCTATTCTTCATCCAATAGAATCAATTTTTTTACTGCAAGAGCTATCGGAGATGCATACAACAAATACATGAATCCTGAAGCAAATAAGGATATAATATTTTTCGAAAATTTAATTAACTGGGATAAACCTTTAATTCTATGTGAGGGTGTTTTTGATGCAATTGCTATAAAAAGAAACGCAATACCGATACTAGGTAAAGGTATTTCAGATAGACTTAAATTAAAAATTATTCAATCAGAAATCCAAGATATTTATGTTGCATTAGACGGAGATGCTTTAAATGTTGCAATAGGATACTGTGAAGAATTTATAAAATTAGGAATTAATGTATACCTTGTAGAACTCGGAGATAAGGATCCAAGTGATATAGGATTTGAAAACTTTACAAAACTAGTACAAACCGCTAATAAATTAGAATTCTCAGACCTAATGAGATATAAGATAGAGATGATATGATAAAACAAGGAACTGACATATTGAAAGCTAACGAGAAGAATAGGTTGAATTTCGATCCTAAACTCAAGCAAATTAATTTCTTAGATAGAAGAGTATATAAGAGAGGGGAAGATATTTACTACCCATCTGTTACTACTATTCTCCAATATATGCCTAAAAATAGATTTTTTGAATCTTGGCTAAAAGATGTAGGACATAACTCAGATATAATTAAAAATAGAGCAGCTAAAGAGGGTACCCAGGTACATGAAGCAGCAGAAAAATTAGTACTTGGTGAGGAAGTACAATGGATGGATGATTTTGGAAAAGCAAAATATAGTCAACTTGTATGGAGTATGATATTAAAATTTGCAGATTTCTGGAAGACGTACAAACCTGAATTAATTGGTGCAGAAGATTTTGTATATTCTGACGAACATAAGTACGCAGGAACTGCTGACTTGATTGTAAAAATGGACGGTGAAATATGGTTACTTGATATAAAGACGTCAAATGCTCTTCATAAGAGTTATGACTTACAGTTAAGCTCTTATGCAAAGGCAATAAAAGAAGTCAAAGGTATAGAGATAGAAAGGACCGGTATCATATGGTTAAAAGCAAGTACTAGAGGTCCTTCTAAGAAGAAAGGAGTGTACCAAGGTAAAGGATGGCAAATTAAACCTATCGACGATATTGATAAAAACTTTAAACTATTCTTAAACATTTACGAATTATACAAACTAGATAACCCAGAAGTAAAACCTCTCTATAGAACATACCCTACCAGTATAAAACTATAAGCCCTATTTATTAGTAAACTAGTTGGAGATATGAAATAATATCTCTATATTTAGGTAAAATAATAAAATATGGGAGGAAATATATTTGATAAAGCAGCACCGATAAAGAAGGAACATATAGAACCGACCTTGGAAATGTTCTACCAGCAATTGGGTTCCGTTTTTCCTAACGCTAAAAAGCATTTCAAAGGTATTCGAACACTAGGTTCAGTAGGTAAAAAAGACTTCTCAGGAGATATCGATTTAGCATTATCCGGGAAAGTATTTAAAAGAATAGAGGATTGGAATTTAGAAGAAGATAAAACACAGGAACTATTCAAAAAATTTAAAAAAAGAGCAAGAACAGCTACTGATAAACAACTTATTAAAAGAGCAATTATAGTAGGAATTGCTGATATTTTGGATGCAAGTAATACCGATATTAAAGTAGATACTAAAGGTTCTGGTTCTGGTGCATTATTTTTGTCTTTCCCGCAATTTAATGAAGATAAAGAAAAACTACCAGAGGATGTTCAAATTGATATTAACGTAGGAGATGTAGACTGGTTATCTTTTGCTTACTACTCAAGTATATACAAAGGGAACGTAAAAGGTTTACATAGAACTCAATTAATGTTAGCTCTATTTACTAATAAAGGGTATACTTTTTCACACAATTACGGAGTAAAGAGTAAGGAAACGCAAGAGATTGTAGCGAAAACTCCTAGAGAGGCAATTGAGTTACTATCTAACTTATACAACGCCGAGTTTACGGAACAAATATTAGAAGATTATTTTAAACTTTTTGAGTTTTTAAAAAATAACCTCGATAAAGATGAACTAGAGGATATTTTAGATATCTACATTAAAATACTAGATAGAACTAGAGCAGATGTACCGGAAGACTTGCAAAAATACTGGGTAGATAACCAAGAAAGACTGAAACTTACCGGTAAATTTCTACCAGACGATTCAAAGTTAGCCCCATTTAAAAACCAGTAGAATGTCAGGAGTAGCAGGAGGAAATCGAATAGAAAAAGCAGACGTACAGAGAACTTTTGACAAATATGTCAAAGATATTCTAGAAAAGATAGACGGGTTTAAAAAAGCTTCTCTATCTGGAAGTGTTAAAGTAGGTACTAAACCAGACTACGGAGACTTAGACATTATCACACACTTTGAAGGGGACGACAAAAGAGAAGTTAAAAAAAGAATCATATCACTAGTCAAATCTAAATCTAATGATACAATTGTTCCTTTCAAAAGTGAGAAATACGAAGGTAGAAAATATTACAATTCTGGTGAAATAATCACAGTACTTTTTCCTATCGTAGGTAAAGAAGATGAGTATATACAAGTAGATAATATAATCGCTTTGTCAGAGGAAGAACATAGTTTTAAAAACAATTTTTTAGACGTACCTGCCGAAAAACAAGGTTTGATCCTAGGATTAGCAAAAATAATACTACTTGAAGAAGTACCAGAGAAAGTCTTCGAAAGAATGGGAATCACCGATATTCCTTCACTTGAAGAGGATGAGGAATTAGAATTCAATCTAAGTTCAAATAAATTAACTCTAAGAAAAGTTAAGCTAAAGGACTTTAAAACCGTTCGAAAAGAGGAAATATGGTCTTCAACAAATTGGGGACTAATAGAGAAATTATTTGAGAATTTTAATATCGAAGGCACATTTGAAGAACTTCTAAAAGATATAAAAAATAAGGTACGTAATCCTAGATCAAAAAATAGAATAAAGGGTATATTTAGAAGCATGGTTAGTGTAAAGTCCGGAGAAGTAGGTACTCCTAAGGGAGATAATAAGGAAAAAGCCTTAAAAGCAGTTGACCTTTTACTTGAAAGAGGGTTAGGGAAAACTGTAGCATTATACGCAGGAGGATTTAAACCGCCTCATAAAATACATTTTACTAATGCAGAGATACTAGGTTCAAAAGCAGATAAATTAATAATTTTCATAGGTCCTAAGATTAGAGAAGGAGTTAAAATTACACCCGAACAATCTAAAGATATATGGCAAATCTACAATATGTATTTAAATGTACCTGTTGAAATAATTGTAAGCAAAGTATCCCCTATTAGAGACCTTTACGAATGGGTTGATGAAAATAAAGTAGAATTTGACAATATAGTAACAGGGACTATAAAATCTGAAAGCGGAAAATTTAAATATTTTGAAAAAAATAAAGAGAAATATAAGAATGTAGATATAGTAACATTGCCTGAAGTGAGAATCGAAGATAATAAATTCTCAGCTACATCTATTAGAAACTCTAAAGAATACACACTTTCAGGTAAATGGATTCCTAACTCAGTTTCTACTCAAGACAGGAAGAAAGTAGTAGATATAGCACTTAGAAACGCCCCTAACGAAAAAGAAATAAATATGCAGGAAGAATTAAATAACGCTTTAAATTCTATATTTGAAACTAATGAAGACAGTATTAACGAAGGTTCATCAGGAACTCATATAGGACATAACAGCGTTACAAGATCAGAAAACAGAGCTGAATTAGTTAATGCTTACGAAATTTTATCAAACACCCTAGACCAAGAAAATTTCGATATTAACTTTAACCAAGACCATATTATAGTAAAAGTTAGGCAAGAAGGTGAAAAACTTAATTTCGATTATACACCTTATATGTCTTCAATTTTAGAGCATATGATTGATGAAGGAATGAATATTATTCCTTTACCTGAGGTGAAGATAAGGAAAGATATAGCAGAATCTGCCAACTTTTTCGGTAGAACGGCTTACTATAATCCTAATGAAAATACAATAGTTCTATATACTCACAACAGACATCCTAAAGATGTGATGAGATCTTTTGTACATGAAATGATTCATCATACTCAAAATTTAGAAGGAAGAATCAAAGAGATTAGAACAGCTGATACAAACGAAAGCAACATTCTATTAGAACTAGAAAAAGAAGCATACCTTCAAGGAAATATAACATTCAGGAATTGGGAAGATAAAGTTAAGAATTCATAACATATGAAAAAAAAGGTTACACCAGAAGAATTAGTAGAAATAACATCGAAAGTTCTAACAGAAGTAGAAAATACATACGGGTTTTCAAATTACCAACCTTCACTACCTCACATATATTTGAGTGGTGATGACATAGATGGAACAAAAGGGGAATATTGTTTCATTATTAATGAAATTACCTTATATTACACAAATATTAATAGCATGGAAGAATTAATTAAAACATTAATTCACGAATACCAGCACTACTTACAATCACCTTCCTGGTTTACCAGGTACTACAATATGGGATACTCTTACAACGACCACCCTTATGAAGTACAAGCTTATAAAGAGGAAGAAAAATGGGAAAAGATATGGAAAAAAGTCTCGTAGATTTACTTGATGCTCATCAAATACCGGAAGAAAAAGAAATACCACATTATAATATCTACTGTGATATGGATGGGGTATTAACAGATTTTGAAAAAAGATTCAACCACTTTACAGGCCAAGAACCAAAAGAATACAAAAACAGATACGGTGAGAGAGCATTTTGGCATCTTATAGATGTGGAGATTGGTTTAGAATTTTGGTCTAAAATGCCGTGGATGCCACAAGGAAAACAGTTATGGAATTTTATCCAAAAGTATAACCCTCAACTATTAACATCCCCTTCTAGAGATAATAATTCAAGACTAGGTAAGAACTTATGGGTGAGAAATAATCTAAACCCACCACCAAAAGTAATTTTTGCATACTCATCAGACAAACAGAGATATTCAAATAATAATTCAATTCTTATCGATGACAAAGGTTCAAATATTGAGGAATGGATTTCAAAAGGAGGTATTGGATTGAGATGTAAAGATGGAAATATTCAACCAATAATAACAAAACTTAGAAACTTAGGTTATGAGTAACGATACACTACTTAAAAAGGAATTTAAACAATCCGATGTACAGAGAGTAAGGAATATAGTAAACAAGGATTTTACTTCAAAAACTAAATCTCAAATAGGATATGATAAAAGCCACAGAAAACACAAAGAAGGAGAGGTATGGGAAGAAAGCGGTAAGACATGGACTATTAAAAATGGTATAAAGCAAAATATTACAAAACTACATAATGTAAAAAAATCAATCAGAGTTCCTCTAAGATGTCCAAAATGCGGAGGTACAATGCAACACCACCTAGCTAAAAAAATGTATAAAATACATGGATTTTGTTTCGATCCTTGTACAGTTGAATACGAAGCATCTTTAAGAGCTGCTGGATTATACGAGCAGTATGAAAAAAGAATGATACAAGGGAACATGAAACAATTCATCTCAGACATACAACAATGGGCAGAAACCCATATAAATATATCATCAGACTTTGTTACTGAAGATGGAGATATCGAAAATTGGAAAGGAAATAAAAAACATAAAACCAAAATTTTAGATAACATAAAACAATATACAGACCGGTTAACTGAACACATTAAATAACCATATTTATATGTAAAGATTTAAAACTACACTGCTTTACAAATAAAATATGGATCAAAAACAACTACTTGAACAAGTACTATTAGAACTCTCATTAATAAAGAATGGAATTCCTAACGGAGAGTTAAAGCAGGTTACAGATTCGGTTAAAGATATAAAAGAAGATATTGCTGACCTAAAAAGGCTATTACTAAATCCTGAGAAAGGGGTAATAGTTAAAGTAAATAAAAATACTGAATTTAGAGAGGAAAGAGAGGCTGAATCAAGTACTAACTTTAAAAATATACAAGACCTTCAAGACTTAAAAGCATGGAAGGATACTGTTACTAAAGCACTCTGGATAATCTTTTCTGCACTAATAGGGATTGTAGTAAAAATCATATTTTTCAATGAATAAACCTAAAAACAGTAAAAAGAAGGGAATGACAGCTTTTATGAGAGAGCTTGTAAAAGAGGTTCTATCTGAAAAAAAGAAAGGAATTGACGGCAAAGCCTGCTGGAAAGGTTATAGATACGGTGGAACGAAAGACGGTAAAGATATATGTACTAAAGTCAAAAAACCTAAAAACGAATCGATTAAGAAAGAAACTAAAGAGGCTCCTAAAGGACATTATTTTACTAAATCTGGGAATTTGGTCAAAGGTAGAATGACTGCAGCTGCAAAAGAAAGAGGTGCACGTAAAAGCGATCCAAAAGACAACCAAAGATCTAAAGTACCTCCAGTTACTCAATATACCGAAACTGCTGATCCGCAAGATGGCAAAGCTGCACCATATGGTTCCGGATTTAAAAAAGCCTCTAATAAGAGCCTTAAGGAGCAAAAAGCAACATGCTGTGGTAGATGCGGTAGGGTACACTTACCTAAAAGCAAAGGAGGGGATGGATGTAAAAAGCCTTACTTATCTAAATCGTCTCCTAAACATTGTAAGAATAAGTAATATGAAAATAAAAGAAGTTGTAAAAGATCTAGTCAAAGAAGGTAAATTATCTGATTACGGAGATAACAATACCCCTGCAGCTCTGAGAAAAGAAATAGAGATTGAAGGAGAAAAAGTTAAACCTGAAGACGCTATTACCGACCTAGACTTGAATACTTTAAGCAGAAACCAGACCATTAAAGAGTATAGATACGGACCATTAAATCCTAACGATAAAGAAGGTACTCTAGAATTTTGGCAAGATAAAGCTAAAATGTGGAATACTTCAATTAAACATGCTAAAACAGCTAGATGTAGCAACTGTGCCGCTTTTGATCAAAAACCCGGTACTATAGAAAAGATTGCATCTGCTATAGGAGAGGATGGTGAAGAGATTGTAAAAAAAGCTGATCTAGGGTTTTGTGAATTTTTCTGGTTTAAATGTGCTGGAGCTAGAACCTGTGATGCATGGGTTGGTAAACAAAAAAAAGAATAGTGAAAAAATTAGAGTTATCAAAATTAATAAAAGAAGTATTATCCGAAACCATACGTAAGGTAGATGGTAAATATGTTGTATATCCTGAGAATGGCGGTGAGAGATTAGGTACTCATAATACCCGTAAAGAAGCAGAAGATCAGCTCACAGCTATACATCTTAATAAAGAATCAAACGACTATCAACCAAGAAATCCAGGAATACTAAAAAAGAGATTAGGAAATTTGTCCTGTACTAAAGTACGTAAAGAGAGACAAGGTCTTAAAGATAAAGGAACTACTTATGCTAAAGCACTTCAAAGATACTTAAACTACCACTGCCAATGATACTAACAAAAAATCAATTCGACCCTAACGCATATTGGTCAGAACCTACCAGTAACGTAGAACTTTTAAGGTCTCCTTCGTGTGTAGACCTATTTGATCAAAATGGCTATCACTTAACAAAAGCAGAACAAGCTTTTGCTGAAAACAATAACTACCCTCTCATAGGACGTAGACATGAAACCCTACTCAGACAAGACTGGTTAAAATGGGGGAAAGTAGATGGTGCGCATATAAATCATTCTGATATTTTTGAAAGAAAAGGATACACAGGAGATGCTTTAACACAGTTAAAAACACATGCTGATACCAACCCGCTTCTTTTTAAATTAATAAAAATGAAGCCTAAATGGGGTATAGATATATCAATTGACTATGTCTCAAAAGACCATGTATTTGAGGTTTTTCACTACGAATGGGATAGTTTTGATTACGGTAAAGTTGTAATGAAAAAGAAAGAAATTGAGGAATTTATACTTTCAAAAAACTGGGATGAAGAAGCAGAAAAATTAATTGAATTAAAAGATAAATGGTACAATCTTCCATTTTTTGAACAGACTGAATGGAGAACAGATTACTTTGGATTAGAACCGGAAAAATTCAAAAATGTAATATGGGAAGATTAAAACTATTTATAACATATATACCAAGTCTTAATAAAATCTATCATAATGACATATAGTGAGATAAAAGAGAAATTAAATAAATGTGAACTAGTACTGACAAAGATTAGAAACGAGGAAAACTCCGGACAACTTTCAGCTAGCTTACAGGAAAAAAAAAGCAAGATACTCATGCTGAGAGAGAATTTAAACAAGGAATTAAAAATCTTAAACGAGGAGAAAGGTATAGTATCTACAGATGATCCGGATGATGCAGAAGACTTAGCAAAAAAAGGAATCAACGTCAAATTGACTAACGAAGAAGAAAATGGAGTAGAATTCTCGAAAGAGGAAACTAAAAATATTGCTAAAGAAACCGGACGTGCTTTAATCTTAGCTTTAAGAGAGGCAGGTGATGAGATAGATACAATAAAAGCACACAATATAGAGCCAAACTCATTTGAAATCTACGTTAAATATAAGAACGACTTTGAAGATGATTTCTCTTTTTACATAGATAAAGATAATTTACACCTTGTAGATTTTAGTTTTGACAAAGAAATAGGTGAAATCGGGATCAAACCATCAGGAGAAGCAATAATACATGATGATTTAATCAAAAATAATCTTCTGAAGCATTTTAGATCATTAAATGAACAGGATAGTAAGGGTAGTAAGTATATTACACTTCTAGATATGTTCAAAAATGCTCCAATGGCTAAAAAAATTGAACTCAAGCCAAAATTAGAGAAAGCAGCCAAGCAATTAGGGATTAAGTTAGATTTATCAGGACCTGCCGGTATATATAAAGAAGGGAGAGATTTAGATGTAGGACATCAAGATGATGAACCCGGTATGTTAAAAAGATATGTTTATGATTCTGCAGTATATGCTGCTAAACTCTATAAAAGCCTAAACAGATATGATCAAATAGAAGGTGAAGTAGATTTTCCTAATTGGTGGCAAGAAAAGGTTATGAGAGCTAGAGAGGATCTTTCAAAAGCTCAACATTACTTAGAATTTGAAGAAAAACAACCATTCTTAGACCAGCTTGCTTTAGAGGAAAGTAAAACGATTAAGGAAATAAAATCATTCGAAGAATCCGGGTTAATGATTGTAGGTAGAACTCAATTAGATAATACCGAAATAGAACACGTTTTAGATGAGTTAGGTTTACACGGGGAATGGAATGCAAGAGAAGGGTACTGGCATCTCCCTGAAGAAGAAGAGAATTATGATGAATTAGAAAAAATACTTCAAAAGAAATTTGATGAAAGGGATATTAATGCATATTTTGAAGGTATATTTGAAAACGTTATAAGGGAAGAGTTTAAGCCAAATGTTGCCCCTGGTTCTACTTATGCAATAGAGGTAAAAGATGCCGGAAACAAAATCAGTCTCACTCAAGACAATAATCAAGAAATTGTAGTACATAAAGAAGATGTTGACCAGCTTATAGAGACATTAAAAAAGATATAATGAATAAAAAGCAAATAAAAGAAATAATTAAGCAAGCATACTTGGAAATTCTTTTAGAACAAGATATAGCACCAGAAGAGCAAGGAGATCCTGATGCAAGTGATGAAACTGTACTTGAAGATGCTACCGATACGATCCTTGAAAAGTTCCCTACTGTTAGAAAAATTCTTACTAAACTAATGACTGAGGACTTTAAAGAGTTTGTAGAAACAATAAATTGGATATCACCTAAACCTACATCTTTTAGAATAGTTTTGAAAAACGGTCAAGATTTCGACTTAACATGGATGGGTAAGAATTTTCAAGCAACTATTTTAGGAAAAGATTACTTTTTAGGAAAAGTTAACGAATTTCAACAAGCTCTTGACAAACTAGGAGTATTGTATCAAGAAGCACCAATGTCTGGTGCTGGAGAAGAAGAACCATTAGATAGTGAATTCGGCGGTGATGCCGGAGGTGGCGGTGGTGGTGGAGATTTTCCTGGAGACGAACCAGCCGGTGGAGAATTCGACGAACCAGCAGGAGAAGAGGGCGGTGAAGATCTAGGAGACGCAGAAATAGATTTTGAAGAACCAGCAGAAGAACCAGAATAAAAATCACCAATGAATTTAGTAGATAAAGTTATACAAGAATGGTCATATAGAACAAATAAGGGATATCCTGACATTAATTGTAAGCAGGATATGGACTTGTTTGAGACTATATTTGGTTTCAGATTAGAAAATATACTAAAGGAGCAGGAAGATACTGAAAACAATACTTATGATAAACTTAACTACTATAAAGAATACCTATCTCGATTGATTCCATCTGACATGGAGATTGAATCAGTTAATAAAAGTTTAAAAATAAACCTTAAACTCCAGGAAAACTCAACAAATAACTCTAGCACAGAAAAAATAGAAAATAAACTTAATGAGCAAGAAGAAAGTAGTTCTGATGAAATATCATTAGATGCTATTATAAATTTAATAAAACAAAACAGAGATAATAAAAAACTTATAAACAGGGTTTACAGAACATTAAGCTCATCGAGAGATATTGACGAATTAAAGGAGATACTCACAAACCTAGGGATTAGTAAAAATACATTTTCAGGTAGAAACTTACCTGCTGAAATTATATCGATAGTGGTTGGAGGTAGGTTAAACAATATTAAAGAGTTTTTAGACTCAACTACTACTAAATTCAATTTAAACGGTAGAGGTAACTTAGATCAAGGGTTTAGCAAAAGGTTTCCAACAGAAAAACTAGATGCTTTAGCAAATCTAGAAGGATTTAAAGATGGAGTTGCAATGGGGAAAGGCGAAGTTATATTTCCTATTGTATTCAGTAATGTTAAACTAAACACAGAATCTGCAGGAGATTTTTTAATAAATGGTAAAAACGCAGAACTCAAAAAAAGTCCAGGTGCAAGACTATCTGGAAGTAGAGCAAATACTCAATATAAGCCATTTTATAAAGAAAGTCCAAACACCTGGACGAGTGGAATACAGAATGATTTTCAATTAGGTAAGGAGAAAGACGAACTTGACAAGGTAATTAAACATATGAATGATTTCATAAAAAATGCGTATCCACAAAGCAAAGTAAGAATACAGCCGGACTCTACTAATGTTGTTTTAGATTTTGCTAAAGCTTCAATTGACAGTTACATAAGAGATAAAAACATAGATATATACATACTATTCAATAGCGAAACAAGAGACTATAAGTCATTCTACCCGGCCACAAACATACTACAGGCAATAGACCAAGGGGATGTACAAGTACACACTAAGGCAAATCCACAAGTAAAAGGTTTTTCATAAAATAAAATACAAGTTATGGCAAAACAGGACATTAAAAAAATAATAGCACAGGAATACTTAAAATGTAAAAAAGATCCTGTATACTTTATGAAGAAGTATTGCTATATACAACATCCTCAAAGAGGTAGAATTCTTTTCAATCTCTACCCATTTCAAGATGAAGTACTCACTAGATTTAAAGAAGAGAAATTTATAATTACTTTAAAATCTAGACAGTTAGGAATATCAACACTATCAGCAGGATATTCTTTATGGTTAATGATTTTCCATAAAGATAAAAATATCTTAGCATTAGCAACAACTCAAGCTACTGCTAGAAACCTTGTGTCTAAAACGATATTCATGTATGATCAACTACCTAAATGGTTGAGACTATCTCATGTTGAGAAAAATAAACTATCGTTAAGACTTAAAAATGGTTCAAAAATACAAGCTAAATCATCTAATACGGATGCTGCTAGATCTGAAGCTGTATCCTTACTATTAATAGATGAGGCAGCGTTTATCGATAATATTGAAGAGACGTTTACAGCTGCACAACAAACATTAGCTACAGGTGGACAATGTATGGCTTTATCAACTCCTAACGGTATTGGTAACTGGTTCCATAAAACTTGGGTAAAAGCGGAAGAAGGACAAAATTCATTCTTACCGATAAGACTTCCATGGACAGTTCATCCTGAGAGAGATCAAGCCTGGAGAGATGAACAGGATAGAGACCTAGGACCTAGGTATGCCGGTCAAGAATGTGATTGTGATTTCCTAGCATCTGGAGACACTGTATTTGAACCTGATGACTTAGCATTTTTTGAACAGACATATGTTACAGACTGTGCTGAAAGACGAGGATTAGATAATAATTTATGGATTTGGGAACAACCAGACTATACGAAATCTTATATGATTGTTGCCGATGTTGCAAGAGGAGACGCTACCGATTACTCTGCCTTCCATATCCTAGATTTAGAAACCTGCACACAAGTTGGGGAGTATAAAGGTAAACTTCCACCAAAAGATTTCGGAAACGTACTAGTAGGAATAGGTTCTGAATATAACGATGCATTACTGGTTGTAGAAAATGCAAATATAGGCTGGTCTACTATAGAACAGATTCAAGAAAGACAGTATAAGAATTTATACCATAGTGCTAAATCAAATACCGAAACAGTCGAGTCGTATATGCAAAAATACGAACGAGATAAACTTACCCCAGGATTCAACATGAATCTAAGAACTAGACCTCTTGTTATTGCTAAAATGATGGAATATGTAAGAGAAAGATCTACTACTATCCAATCAAAAAGGCTTCTTGAAGAGATGAGAGTATTTATATGGAAGAACAGCAAAGCTCAAGCACAAGTTGGATATAACGATGACTTGGTTATGGCTTTTGCAATAGGTTTATATGTTAGAGATACAGCTCTAAAACTGAGAACAGAAGGTATGAATTTGACTAGAGCTCAATTAAATACATTCTCTACTATGAACGATCGTAGAAATGCAGCAGGAGTTGTTGTTGCTAGTACTAGAAATAATCCGTATATTACTAAGACAAGGTACGGAGATCATGATCATTCATGGGTACTAAAGTAAAACATATTTATTATAAAATTACTAAATGGCAGATAGAGGATTATTCCAAAGACTGAAAAAAGTATTTTCTTCCGATTCCGTAATAAGGAATGTAGGAGGAAATCAAATTAAAGTTGCAGACATAAATAAAATTCAATCAACAGGGAAATACCAAACGAACTCCCTAGTTGACAGGTTCACAAGATTATATATATACAATAACAAAAATATATTTAATCCTAACCTCAATTACCAGACATTAAGAATACAGTTATATTCCGATTATGAAGCAATGGATACAGATCCTTTAATTGCATCTACTCTTGATATAATTTCTGATGAAGCTACACTTAAAGATGACAGAGGTGAGGTATTATCTATAAACTCATCAGATGAGAACATCCAAAGAATACTTTACAACCTCTTCTATGACGTCCTTAACATAGAATTCAACTTATGGTCATGGACTAGAAATATGTGTAAATATGGAGATTTCTTCTTAAAACTAGAAATATCAGAAGAATTTGGAGTATATAACGTACTGCCGTATACAGTATACCATATGGTACGACATGAAGGAATGGATCCATCAAACCCCGCTAAGGTGACATTTCAATTAGATCCCGACGGACTAGCTTCATCACAAGATCCGAATTATATTCCAAGAGACAACAGAAAAGTAATTGAATTCGATAATTACGAAATCGCTCATTTTAGATTAATATCAGATACCAATTATCTCCCATATGGAAGATCTTATATCGAACCAGCTAGAAAGATATTCAAACAACTAACCTTAATGGAAGATGCGATGTTGATACATCGTATAATGAGAGCTCCTGAGAAAAGAATGTTTTATGTTAATGTAGGACATATACCTGCTAATGAGGTAGAGCAGTTTATGCAAAAGACTGTTGATGGAATTAAAAAAACTCCTTATGTAGATCCTGAAAATGGAGAGTATAACCTAAGATTTAATATGCAGAACATGATGGAGGATTTCTACATGCCTGTAAGGGGAGGTGATTCATCAACTAGAATTGAAACAACTAAAGGATTAGAGTACGACGGTACAAATGATATCGAGTACTTAAGAGATAAAATGTTTGCTGCATTAAAAGTACCTAAAGCATACTTTGGATACGAAGGTGACTTATCAGGTAAAGCTACACTTGCAGCCGAAGATATAAGATTTGCAAGAACAGTTGAAAGGATTCAAAGAATAATGGAATCTGAGTTGACTAAAATTGCTCTAGTACACCTATATGCACAAGGGTTTAAAGGAGAGAGTTTAACAAATTTTGAAATTAAACTTACAAATCCTTCTGTAATATTTGAGCAAGAAAAAATAGCTCTTTTAAAAGAAAAGATAGATCTTGCAGATCAAATGAAATCATCTGGATTATTTCCTTCCGACTACATATACGAGAGACTCTTTGACATATCAGAGGATAAGTACATGGAATTTAGAAAACTTATGAGTGAAGATAGCCGTAGAGAATTCAGAAGAAGTCAGATTGAAAACGAAGGTAACGATCCTGCAAAATCAGGTAAGTCTTACGGAACCCCTCACGATTTAGCTACATTGTATGGTAGAAGAGCCGGTAATGGCGAGAAAGCTCCTATGATGGGAGAAGTTCCAGCAGGATACGAAGATCACCCTAAACCGCCTAAACATGGAGAACCTGGACCAGAAGGTGGTAGACCAAAGGAGAGAAAATCTATATACGGAACAAACTCGGCAAACATGGGTAGAGATCCATTAGGTAAACATGGAATGAAAGGAGGGTATCCAAGTGATAATGAGAATGTGAGTGAACAGGAAACTAATAACGGATTCACAAAAACCATCTTTAATAGAAACTCAGACATTTTTAATATAGATAGCAAACAGCTGATTTTTGAAAAAAATGATTCATTGTTAGATGATGATCTGTTAGATGAAAGAAAACTTAAATAGATTTAGATAACTTTCTACTATTTATTAACAAGATGTGCTAAATGTTTAAATATTTACACTTAAATACATTAAAGAATGCGTATAAAACACAGTAAATACAAAAACACAGGACTGATTTTTGAACTCCTGGTAAAACAAATTGCTGCTGATACATTAAGTAAGAAAGATTCTCCTGCTGTACAAATATTAAAAAAGTACTTCACAGGGAAGACTGCATTAGTCAGAGAATTCAAACTTTATGATTATATTATAAAGAAAAACAACATACATCAATCTCAAGCAGAAACTATTATATCTACTATTATAGAGGTTTCAAAAAAGCTTGACCCGAAAGTTCTCAAAAATCAAAAATATAGCTTGATTAAAGAAATAAAAAAGAACTATAACTTAGACGAATTTTTCTCGATCAACACTAGAAACTACAAGCCATTAGCTGCTCTATACTGCCTACTTGAAGCTCACAAATCAGAACAAATCTTTTCAGTTGACGCAGATTTCCTTATAGATAATAAAACAACTCTACTTGAACACCTAACACAAAGTAAACAAGATAAAGAAAAAGTAAAGGACGCTTTAATTGAAGAATACTCTAAATACGATAAGGATCTCAAATTAATTACATTTAGAATACTACTAGAAAAATTTAATTCAAAATATTCTAACCTCTTACCAGAACAGAAAAATATATTAAGAGAATTTATAACTTCAGTTAACTCATCTAGTAGGCTAAGGAATTTAGTTAATAACGAATTTTCTAAAATTGTAAAAGAGTTGAAATCGTTATCTCCTAAAGTTGATCATAAAATAACATCAATAAAATTAAACGAGATTACAAAAAGTATAAATCAAGTTCCTAAAACTAAAAAAATATCGGATATTCATCTTGTAGACTTAATGCAGTACTATGAGTTAATAAATGAATTAAAAAGCTTATGAAAATAAGTGAAGTAAATAAACTAGTAAAAGAATTGATGCTGGAAAAAGCTTTAGAGCTTAACGAATTAAGCGCAACATCAGCAGGAGGAGCTAGCTTTTCACCGGGAGCAGGAGCTCAATACGCTACTCCAAATGCATTCACCGGTAAAGGGAAGAAAAATAAAGCTACTAAATATTTAGAAAAACTAGGATATACAAAAGCAAAGTCTAAAAAAAGACCATATAATACTAAATTATTTGACTACTTACATGAGAACAATACAGGAAAAATATAGAGGAGTAATTAACGACAATTACCCTAAAGCGCAGTTTATAAGAGAAGCTAGATTAGAAATGCCTAATTTCATTTCATCTACTAATTCTTTTGAAGATGTAGTTTCGATTCTAAAAAATAAAGGAGTGTTGACTGAAGAGAAAAAAGAATACTCAAACCCTACACCCGGCTATCCGTTAGAAGCTTTAGAGAGAGGTATTGATGCTGAATTAGAAGCTAAAGGAGTTAATACAGCTACTGAAACTCCAACAGAAGAGGAATACGATAAAGCGAAAGAAAAGGCTGTAAAGAATTTAGAAAAAAACCCTAACCACTACCTACATTTAATGTCTGGGGATTCAAATAAAGTTGACAAGCATGATCAATTTAAGGAATTTAAAGATAAGGACAAAGTAGATACAATTAATGGATTAAAGAAAGCAAAACTTAACGAAGACTTCGAAGACTACGAAAGACTATCTAGAGAAATCGAATTTAATATCTCATCAGAGAGAGACGATTTCGATATTGAAACATCATCAGATGATCTCGATAAATTAAAAGACGAGCTTGAAAGTATGGGATACGACGTAGAAGGTATCTTAGCAAACGGAACTATGGAGGATTTAATCAATTCAGTTTCCAGAGAAGATAAGCAAAGACTATACGGGAGATATGATGTGTTTGATGATTACGGTGACAGTGTAGATGAACAAGAAAAAGACATATCAATAGACAAAAAAATATCTGCTAGTAAAGTAATGAGAATTGCCAAACTAGCCGGCAATACAGTACCTGATGCTGAAGACGAAATTAAAGAACTAATAATTAGGTTTGGAGAGGAAGTACCTGTTCATAAAGTAAAAGACATACTAAATAACTACGATCTCTCTCAAATGAAACTAAGAGAAGCCGCTAACATGCAAACTACTAGTAAAATTGGTAAAAGGTACTTAGTAGATATGGGAGATGGTTCACAAGAAAATTTAACAGTAGCTAAGACCTTTGTTTTTAATCCTCCTAAAGGTAAAAAAGAAAATGGATTCTATTCAAAAGAATATGGAGAAGAGATGGCATTTTTAGATTCAATGATAGTAAAGCCAGTTAAGGAGGGAATACATGATAGAGACATAACTTCAAACCCTCAAACCAATGCCGGCTTACGTACAGATATATCTCCACAAGAAGAACATATAAGAGGTTATATGTACATAAGAAAAATTTCCCCTGTATTAAAGAAATATAATGTAAGTTTCAAAGATTTTATTAGAATGGCTGAAACAGATGATTTAACTTCTAAGGAATTAGATGATTTAGATTATATTGAAGATAGGATAGAAACTCATTTATCTTTAAGAGAAGCTGTAAACGAAGGAAGAAGACCTAAACTCAAAGGAGGAAAAGCTATTAAAGAAAATGATTACGAATCTGGAGGATATGTTGATACAATGGGACCTCAACTAGACTCTGCAATTAATAAGGTATTAAAAGTATGGGATCAGTGGAGAAACGGTCCTATGACAGAACCAGGTATGATTCCTTTTGCTAAAAAAGATCTAATTGAATACTTTTCTAATAAATTAGAAGAAAAGTTAATGGAAGAAGAAAAAGCAAATAAAGATTACGACGGAGACGGTAATATAGAATCACCAGAAGACGAGTACTTAGGATCTAGAGACAAAGCTATAAAAGCTAATATGGACGAACAAGGAGTTGAAAAACTAAAAGAACTATTCAAGAAGTCTATTATTAACATGCTTCAAGAAAATAAGATACCTTTACACGAAGCTAGTACAGAAAACCTAGAAGAGTTTGTGCATTACGAAAACGAACAAAACGAAGATCTTGCTAGTAGAATCAGAAAAGGAGCAGCAGAATTAGAAGATGTTATTGGGTCTTTAGAGAAAGAGCACATTAACGTAAGAGAAAAAGTAGAAGGTATTTATAAAGACATAGGATCTTTTATGGCTCCAGCGGTAGCAGCAGCTTTTAAAAAAGACATAGCACCTGTCCTTAGTAAACTACACAACATAAAAGTACCGAAAGGAAAAAGATTATCACCAGAAGAAATGGAAGAATTGGGAATAGATCCTTCTAGTACTACAGGTACAGTGTTTTCGTTAAAAGAAGGTAAAAAAACAAAGTACACTAAAAGAAAAAACTAAGATGGAAAAATTTGATATTCACAACTGGCAAAAGAAATACTTAAGTAATAGCAATAAACTTAAGAATAACTCAGGTATCTTAAAGGAAATACACAACCCTTCAGGCACAGCTTCTTTTAATAAATTAGTTAAGCTTCTACAAGCATCTGTACAACAAGCCAAACTAGTACACCAAGACGGACAAGATAACCGAGAAGATTATGAAGGCACAGAAGGCGTAGATGTAGGACTACTTTTAGAACAAGTATGGAACGCATTCTCAACTGGAGACGAAAACGATAATTCTGAAAGAGAAGAAATTTTCAAATAAAAATACTACAATGAATAATTTATTAGTAGAAGTACAACCTTTCAAACCTATAATCCGAGAGTCTAAAGACAAACCGGGAGTATTTGAGGTTGAAGGTGTAATGCAGAGAGCAGGAGCTAAGAACCAAAACGGCAGAGTATATAAGAAAGAAATTCTTGAAAGAGAGTGTCAAAATTATATCAACGAATTTGTTAAAAAAGGAAATGCTTTCGGAGAATTAGACCATCCAGAGTCAGCCGTAGTATCTTTAAAAAACGCTTCACATGTAGTGAAAGATTTATGGTGGAAAGGAGACGACCTTATGGGTAAAATTGAACTACTTAACACCCCTTCAGGTAATATTGTCAAAGAGATTATTAAAGCAGGTCATACAATA
>Ga0209953_1000212_pt1 | contig 22822 bp, 25 predicted proteins | sample SalPonred_H2O_MG_FD_185713 | JGI IMG/M metagenome (GOLD analysis project Ga0209953, IMG submission 185713) | Salt pond water microbial communities from South San Francisco under conditions of wetland restoration - Salt Pond MetaG... | ecosystem: Environmental > Aquatic > Non-marine Saline and...
TATGCAATGTAAGACAATGAATCCAATTATATACTTTGATGAGTTAGACAAAGTGTCTGATACTCCAAGAGGTGAGGAGATCATTGGAATTCTAACGCATCTAACGGATACATCACAAAACGACAAGTTTCATGACAAGTATTTTAACGAGATAGAGTTTGATTTGAGCAAGTGTTTATTCATCTTCAGTTACAATGAACCAGAGCGTGTTAATCCTATTCTTCGTGACCGAATGTATACGATTAAGACTAATGGATATACTAATAATCAAAAAGTTACGATTGCTGAGAAACATCTTATTCCAAAATTGATGCCACAGGTTGGTTTTAAGCCAGATGAAGTAAATATTCCAACTGAAACAGTAAGCTTTATTACAAGAGAATACACAAGCGAGGAAGAAAAAGGGGTTCGTTCGCTAAAACGCCGATTAGAGATTATTTTTACAAAGCTGAATCTATATCGTCTTCTAAAACCAGGAACAGAGATGTTTGGTCAAAAGATTCCTGATTCAGTTGAGTTTCCAATTACTGTGACTCCAGAGCTTGTTCAAGAGTTGTTGAAAAAAGAGAAGAAAGACAATAAACACTGGATAATGTATTCTTAAACAATATAGGCTGATATTGTAAAACATAGGATGTATAAGTTTACATTGTAGGGTTATCGGATGATACCTTTTTATAGTCATTTAGATTTAGATGAAATGCTTGACATTATTGAAAAAGTAAAGCATATTTTGCTTATAAAGGAAGGGTTTGAGCAACTACAAACACTGAGTTGTTTACCATATAATCTTAATGTATGGTGTCAAGACTTCAATTATCAATTAGAGAAACTTTCAACATTAAAAGACGATTTAGTTAATAATTCTAGAGAGAAATGTGGAAATTTAGCAGGTGGTCATGAATGGAAAGATGATCATGTAGAAATAAGAAATGGAGAAGAAATGAGAAAAATTACATATTGTGATAGATGTCTTAAAATGAAGTAGTACCTTCTAACGAAAAAGACGTTATACATAACAATATCCTTAAATAACTACTGTTATGTATAATTGAAAAAGTTTTCAGCAAATATTAGTTTAGGATTATTTAATCCCATGTTTTCAGGATTATAATACTTACAAGCGAGGTTAAGTAGATTCAAATTAGCGCCTTTGTCAGTTCTCTCATGGTCAATATGATATATAGGCAAAGGTAAACACTTAAATGTAAGTTCTCTTTTGTCTCTTAAACGGGCAATAAATTCACTATCGAGAAATGTATATAAAAGCGTGCTTTGTATGTATCCTCCAACCGATTTAGCATGAGAATTATGAACGAGGGTGAAATCTCCAGCTGCATCGCCCGGATTTTCTTCGGCAACAAACTTGCGAATAACTTTAGACTTACAGCTTAATAGGATATCTTTATCATCTAAAACTGTTCTATCAACATCAAAACGAGAAGCTCTATACATAAATTCTTGATTCAATTCATGATTTTTAAATAGGTCAAACATTTCTGGTTGAAAAATAATATCAGGATTTGTGAACAAAACGTATTCACCTTTACTGTGTATAAGCCCAATATTCTTACCCCAATATTCTAAAACCGGATAATGCGATAATAAGCGTTTATGTTCTGAAAGTGGAACAGTAATGACTCTTGCTTTATATGTCAAATCCAAATCATTAATAATATCTATCATGGGTCTTTTTGTCCTATCGTATTCTAATGGATTCCACTCTACAACAACTAGTTCCCAGTCAAGACCAGATGGGATACTTTTGGCAAAAGCTGAAAAACGTTCACGTGCTCTCTCTCCATAATTGTCATCCCTTGTAACACAAATAATGCTTACATACATGCTTACTAGTAAGTATAAATGGCATTTAGATAAGTTTAGAAATATAAAAACTTATCTAATTTCTATTGGCTAAAATCAATAAATGGTACTTTGTGTCCGGTTGCCACCTCTTTGATTGAGGAATGTGGCTTGACCTGAGCTCAAACAAGCGCATCCATCGGAGCCGGAGTAAATAGAAGGACAACACATAGGTGAGAATGTATTTTCTCCAAACATAAACAATTGACCCTGATCTAATTGAGTTTCGGGATTAGGAGCTACATTACCAGCTAAGATTGAGTCAGAAGTAACATGAGCAGGCTGTTGAGAGCTAACAGTGAAGTTCTCCCAGCTGTTAGGAAGACCCTCTCCCATCCTATATCCAATAGGTGCCATACCTTCCTTAAGGACAGGTACGCAGTTACAAAGAAGAAGTGAACAGATAATACAACCAAGAACAATACAAGCAATGGCTACATCAAGGCGGATCGGAACTCCAAGGACTTTGAACTCCATACTATATATTTAAAAGACAGATAATAATCTTCATAATGTGTGACTAACTATTACTATGTTTGATATTGCTCCTCCTAATTGCTTCATCAATTGGTTCATTAAAATCTGCCACTAAAATATTACCAAGCCAGAAAAAATCACTAGTCGTAACCAGATGAACCATTGGTTTAATTTTTTCTTCTTGTTCAAGTGTGTGATAAATAACATGATAATCATCATCACTAATCCAATCAATAAATCCATTCTTCACTAAATGTTTGCCATTTCTTAATGACATTTCGCACCACTTGTTTTGAGGTAACATTCTTACCTTAGCAATCGGTATACATGTTGGCTGTTTCGAGTTTGACTCTAAGGCAACTCCAAGTGGATATTTATCAATCGTCCATTCTTTATTTGTGAATTCTTTGACAACAGTATTGCTACTGAAACCGGCATTAACTCGCTTATAAATAGCTTGACGGTGTCGTTCACAACCTAAGAAATCAGCAACAGAAGCAATTTGAGCATCTTCAAGGTCAATCCAATCTGCAAATATAAAATCTTTCATTTTGAAATGTCCTGTGTTTGTTATTGGACAATAAACTATAGGGTTTGTTTCAGTGTTATAATCTATTCTAGGGAAACCAAGATTCTTGATTTCTTTATGGACCAATTTTTGTGGGTTTGACGTGTCTTGATAAATAATTCGGTGACTTCCTGTTACTATCAATCCATTTATATTATAAAATTCACTACCCTTAGCTAAGAAATCAACCATACCAGTTAGTTGCGAACCACAATGTAAAGTTCTTCCAAAGTCACTAATTGAAATATCCTTCATTTTCTTAAAAGTGCCGTCGTCAAACATTAATTCAGTTTCTCCGTCAAAACAACCTGGCTTAGAGGGTATAGAACGATTAGTTCGACCGTGCATCGCTCGTGAATAAGCAATCATCAAATAAGATAAAAAGGCAGCAAACACTACAAACACCGCTGTTCCAGCAGCAGCTATTGGCCATGTAAACGGAAGAATCCACAGAATTATGATTGCTGCTGCTAATCCAACAAGAATGACAATTATAAACTGAACAATACTTCCAATTAAAGCCTTTAAAGCTAAAAATGCGCCATATAAAGTATAAATTGTAGTGGCCCCTACTCCTGAAGCTTTGCCAAAAGCTGATTTAGATGCGACTAACATTTGCTGAATTGGACTCATAATATTTAATGAGCGTCCCATTACATCTTCACCAACATTCTCAACAGTATCTCTTACATTATTTATCTTAGCACGTGCAGAATTAACACTATTTGCCATCTCTAGAAAAACTTCATTAATCATGCTAACAAGATAAGTGAATGGTTGTAAAGCATAGCCAGAAATATTCTGTAATACAGTTTGTGAGCACTGAGTAAAATTGTCTCCTGTAGCTTCCAAAGTAGTTTTGCCTTCAGGCTTATAGATTAGTCCAGCAAATGGAATAACACTTGGGTTACAACGTTGCTTTATCCAATCCGCTCTTATAGGTTGAACTCTACTCATGACTTGGTAGTAGCTGATACCAATAAAAAATAGAATGATGACGACAATTGTTATATACAAGTCAGTCCCATACCTATCTAAATACCCTGCTTTGTCATAAAGGTTATTAATATTCTTGTAAATAGTATCCATACTATAGTTTCTTTGGATATTATTATTAGATCTTTATCTTGCCAATCGTGCGGACCATTTTACCTGCCGGACCACGCCAAGCACTATTCATTGTGTCAAACGAGCCAGATAATATATACATAAGAGTCGCAAGAATACCAATTAGCTTGCCAAACATGTCTTTAATGCCAATCGTGATTTTTTGGAACTCAATTAAAATATTAAGAAAAACGCCAAATACATTCTGAATAATATCAGTAATCATACTACGCAAATAGTTGAAGAAAGCACGAATATTAGTAATAGCATTGTTTAATACATTGGCAAAATCACCAAGAGTGCTCATAGTATATTGGAGAGGCTGTGTCAAATATCCCATATAGTTTGTCTGCATAGTCTGCATACAATACGTGAAATTCTGTGTAGAATCGTGTCCAAATACACTAGCGAAAGGCATCACACTAGGATTACATCTATATTTTGGCCAGTTGCGCTTGATATTGCCGATTCCAATAGCAATGACATTAATCATATATAATGCTACAAATGTAAGTATTACAAATGTTAGTAATGTTATATCAGCGGCTGTCATGATACTTTATAGTCCTATTTTTTTTAAAGTATTTCGTCTACACCTAACTCTTCATAAGTTAGAAATGGATGACTTGGTAAACTCAAATCAATATACGTAAACCTACTGTCATTTATGTAAAAAAACCATCTGTGTTCAGAAGAGTCAACATTGGGTAATTTATGCGATTTTGGATGAAATGCGCCTACTAGTGGGAAATAAGCCTTCTCTGTTTTCATCGAAGTCCAAGCAGCCATAAAGCTAAATGTTGATGGGCTCATAAAAACATGCTTGAACTTGCTTATAAAAACAAAATCATGTGTTGGATTAACTGAAACAATCAAGTTGTTTGGTATTAACGCAGCTATATCACGAACAAAAACATCATTATGATTTTCACAAACAAGCCAAACTTGTTTGACAATAACTTCATTCTTAATCTTATTGTAGATTGAGACAACTTCATCCACGTCTAAAGGTTTATGTGTCCAGCTAATCTTATCAGCTCTATCGTTCATATGATAATCTCCATATCGAAGATGAATTACTAAATCATTATCATAATCAACAATTTGTTCTATTTGAGGATGGATACTTATATTGCTCTTACAGACATGTCGTGCTAACTCCAAAAACTGAGAAAGGAAATCCATTCGTTGAAAGTAGCCTTGTATTTTTAAGTTATGATTCCGAGCAAGGTCAAACAACTTTAAATAGCTTACTACATATTTTTGAGTTTCTTGTTTCCCGACCTCATTTACTAATGGTTTTTGGCCATAAACGAACAATTCTTGGTTAGATGAAAAGGTTTCCAGTTTGGATTCATAGTTCTTTATATTTGGGAATCCAGGAATAAATGTCTCTGAGTTTGTATCTTTATGTAAATCATCACATTGTATACCGCAACCCGTCTCATTATGAATAATTAAAGCAAAAAGATATTGAATAAGCTTATTTGCCATTCGCCCTGACCAATATAAACGAATCATAGTTGATAAGTATTATCAATAAATTATGTTTAATACTTACTTTATACTTATTTATACTTAGCACCCAGCACAAATTTTCCATTTACTCGTGGGATAAGTCCCATAGATCTTAAACTAGAGCGTTGTGTATAACCAATTTTGCGACCCTTCTTGAATTTACGCAATGTTTTCTTAACCGAAGTATTGTTCTTAAAAGGTGATTTTTTAACTCGGATGGAAGAGATAGTATAAGCTTTTCTGCGTGACCCACCTTGTTGTGGACATCCAGGTGTTTGACCACAAGTATTGGTAGCATAACAATCATTACAAGCATTGACTTGTGCATCAAGTTTAGCTTGGTTGGTAGCCACAGAATTGCTAGTATTGGAAATAGGACTAACTTGAGGTCCTACTTGAGGAAAAGAAGGAACTGTTAATTGCTTGCTTCCTCCTTTCTTTACTTGTCTGCGCCGGGTCCTTGTCAAACGCTTCATAGTCTTAGTTTTTTTACCAGGACGATGTTTTCGCATCCTCCTACCACCGTGTGTCTTATTAAGATTATTTTGCTCATCATTCTGATACAACTGATAGTTCATCGCATTTTGTCTGGGATTAGAACCGTGTTCCATACCAAAAACTAAGTTCGGTTTTGGCCCATAAGAAGCTTCTGTTGTGTTGTTTGACATTCTTCTTATAAACACTCGTAAGAAAATTGTATAAAACTTATGATATAGTTTATACAAGATGAACGATTCAGAAAGACTTCAACTTCAAAAGATGATAGCCGCCAATGGTGCCGACGACTTTACCCAAGATATTCGTAATGCTAAGCATAGCCAAATGATTAAGATGGAAGTTGAAAAACTATTGAAGTGTAAGAAAGATTATAGCCGCATGGCTAAGAGTAATCCATCAGAGTTTGAGCAAATTTGTTTGACGCGCTGTAATTGGTTATTTATGAATTATCCTGACATCTACAATAGGGTTTACAAAGATGAGTTGGATCTGCGCATTCTCTACGCATTGTTATCTAAATTAAGAGAAATTGAGATAGGTAAAATCGATCAGCATGAGGCGTCTTTTGAAGTGGGCAAGATTCTAAAAGAAATGTATATTGATAGCGCTCTAAAGAAAGAAGCAAAGCTTGAGGAAGCACATAAGCGGTCAAACAAAAAGAAAGGAATTGTCGAAAAAAAACCACTGAAACTTTCTTATTCTGAGTATTGTAAGATGACAAACACAAATAATTGAACCTAGTTTAAACATTGCTACAATTACAAGTATAAGCAGATTTCATAATGGTCTACACGCTTGTAATTGTAGAGTCTCCAGCTAAGACAGGAAGTTTTGAGAAGATTCTTGGGCTAGGCTATAAATGTATGGCCTCATTCGGCCATATTAGAGAACTAAATGGCCTTAAGGCAATCAATAAAGAACAAAACTATAAGCCCTCTTTTACTAATGCTTCATCAAAGGTAAAACAAATTAGAAAGCTTCAAGATGCTATGAAATCAGCTAGTAGTGTTCTATTGGCTACTGACGATGATAGGGAAGGTGAAGCAATAGCGTGGCATTTATGTAAGGTGTTAAAATTAGATGAGCAAACAACACATCGGTTAATATTTCACGAGATTACGCCAGAGGCAATTCGCCAAGCAGTTCGCAACCCGTCAACAATAAATATGGAAAAAGTAAGGGCCCAACAAGCGCGACAAGTATTAGATATCTTAGTTGGATATCAAATATCTCCTTTATTGTGGAGACAATTTGGAGGTCAGCTATCTTTATCAGCAGGAAGATGTCAAACACCTGCTTTGCGACTTGTTTATGAGAATGAATGTGAGATTGAAAAAACTCCGGGAAAAATTGTTTATACTACAACTGGAATATTTACAGTAAAAGCATTAGTATTCACTCTTGATAAGCAGCACGAAGATAAGGAGTCAATGAGTAAATTCTTGGCAAAAACTGTAGAATCAAGTTATAAGCATCTATTGAACATAGATACACAAGGAACTGCTACAAAAAATCCTCCAAGACCATTTACGACGAGCACAATGCAGCAATCTGCCAATAGTGAGTTTCATATTAGTCCTAAAGAGGCGATGTCTATATGTCAAAAACTTTATGAAGCTGGTCTTATCACTTATATGAGAACAGATAGTAGGACATATAGTAAGGAGTTTATTAACAAGGCAAAAGATTTGATTACTAATAAATATGGAAACAGCGAGATTAATCCACAAATAGAAAGTCTTTCACAGCGTAATAGTGATAATTCAAAAGGAAAAGAAAAGAAATTAACAAAAAAAGCCAAACAAGTCAAAGATAATAAGGCACAAGAAGCACACGAAGCTATTCGTCCTACAAATATATTTACGGAAGCACTTAATGCTGCGAAGTTTAGTCCTAAAGAACGAAAGATGTATTATATGATTTGGCGAAACTCGGTAGAAAGCTGTATGCGTGTATGTTTGACACAGACAGTCTCATCATCTATTACTGCTCCAGATGATTGTTCTTACAAGTGTTCACAAGAGGAAATAATCCAGCCGGGTTGGAAACTAGTAGCAGGTTTTGAGAAAACAAACATGAACTACCGTTATCTTGTGTCACTCAAAGACATTTGTCCAATTGAGGTAAATTATTCAAAGATCATGAGTAAGCTTGGTGTAAAAGATACAAAACAGCATTATACAGAAGCCAAGTTGGTTCAATTATTAGAGGAAAAAGGCATTGGGCGTCCATCAACATTTTCAAGTTTGATAGATAAGATTCAAGAACGGGGCTATGTCAAACGCGAGGATGTTGAAGGTAGATTACATAAAGGAATAGAGTTTGAGCTTATAGGAGACGGAATAATAGAAAGAGAAATTGAGAAAAAGTTTGGTGGTGAGAAGAACAAGCTAGTGCTACAGCCGATTGGTAAAATGGCTTGGGAATACTTGAGAAGTGTTTGTTTGCCACTTTTCGAATATGACTATACAAAGGAGATGGAAGAGAAACTTGATATAGTAGCTCAGGGAGATAAAACATGGTATGAGTTATGTGCGGAATGTGATGAACAGATTCTACAATACACAGATAAAGCGAGTTCTGCTCCCAACTTACCTGAAAAGGACATAGTAATAGATGAAAAGTATAAATATACTATAACAAAATATGGTCCAGCTATTGTTACTATTGAAGACGGAAAGAAGGTTTATAAATCAGCAAGAAAAGACATAGATTTAGATAAACTGAGGGCTGGAGAATTGACACTAGAATCAATAATTGATGAAGAGAAGCAGAATGGTAAAGATATTGGTTTGTTTGAAGGAAACCATGTTTATCTGAAGACAGGTAAGTATGGAATGTATGTGCAGTGTGGTGAGAAGAATATATCTGTCAAAAAGATTGCTAATAAATCATCAGATATCACATTTGAGAAAGTATTACCATTATTAGAAGCAAGTAAAGAACCGTCAAAATTTCGTAAGTTAAATGAAGACTATAGTATCAGAATAGGCAAATCACCATATGTATTCTTCAAAACTAAGAAGATGAAAAAACCTAAATTTATTAACCTTAAAGGTTTTGATGAAGACCCTTTTGAATGTGAACGTTCCATTTTGCTTGCTTGGTTAGAAACACATCACAAAATTAAAATTGATATATAATTACAGTGAATATAATGCTGGAACACGGATTTCATATTGTCTTCCTACTTCATTCCGAAGGCAATTAAATTCGACGGTGAAATTGAATGGAAAGTCCTGGAAATCAATGAGAGAACCAGAGTGTGTACGGAATTTGAACTTGAGCTTCTGGACTCGCTCAAGTGGAGGGTCATAATGAGATAAGTTTTGTAAGAACCCATTTCTCGAATCAAACACTTGTCCATAGGGAATAATGGTAATAGGTATTTTGGCAAAAGCGGCATTTACAACGCCATTGTAATCATTATTATATAGAGAGTTTGTTTGTTCAGAATAAGGATTCAGCTCATCCATACTGTTATATTTTTCTAATTCTACATAGATTGTGTTTTCACCCAAAAGTTTGTAGACAAGAGGTGCCTCAATAAAAAAGACGCTGTTTGACACAGGAGAGGTAGAAGGAGATAGCCACGAAGATGCCGGTTGATTGTTGTAATCCAATGTAAGAGCATCATTAGATTCAGAGGAACTGTAAGATTCTTTATCAAAACCAAGATTGAATCCTAATCCCCATTGTGTATAACGTTCCCATGCGTTAGGTTGTTCGCATTGGTTGAGTGTGTAAGGCATTCTAACGTCAAAGTGTAAAATAAAGGAGTCAATAGTATTTCCGAAATACATTTTCATTCCGACTTCATTATTAGTAACTACAAATTTGTCGTATGTATAGGAAATTCCATTGTCTTCTAAATACTGAGTGACAGCTTTGTTCATTTTGTTTGCGATCTCATCAGCAATTTGTTCTGGTCTATAGAATCCTTCATCAATAGTAATGTCAAACGCTGGGGCAGAAGCAAGGATACCATAAATTGCTGGAAAGATACTTGTAGACCAGTTAATGTTGACATTATCAAAGGCAAACTGTAACTTAGTATTTTGAATGTCATTTGAAAAAGTATAGTAGTTAGACGGCATACATGCCTCAACAAGTCTCATTGACTGAACATTTGTTATAGCCTCTGGAAGCTGTATTTCAAAATGATTAGGAAAAGGCCATTTATTTACGTCGCGATCGTTCGAATGAATTGTAACAAGTTTTCTATCTAAAACATATGTTTGTTGTCTTGAAATAAGCTGATGATTATTATTAGTATTAAGATATGGTGGGTTAGTTTGATTACGCATCATAATATATATATGATGCCTAATAAAATTGAGTGAAAAACGTGTCAAAAAATAACTACTTACAGTATAAGATGCCTATAGAAACAAATTCTAGCTTACCATTTGATGTGACCACTATGTTGATGTTAGCTATTGCTGGTGTATTAGCAAAACTATTTCTATCAGGAGGAATAACTTCAGATGGAAGTACTGGCCCAGCATCAATCACGGTATGGGGTTATGGTTTGACATCAATGGCTTTCATAGGACTTTTGCTGGTTGTTTTTGCCTTATCTTCCCAAGTTGCGTTAAAGCAGAGTTCTATACAAGGTATTAAGACTATGGTTCAATCATCATTTCCTGTAGTAGCCACTTTGATAGTACTTGGTTGGATCATTGTGATTAATATGTCTTATATGAAGCGGATAAACATGGGCAAAGTCGCACCTGAGTTCTCACAATTTTCGTTCTTTTCTTCAATCCTTATTATTCTTCAGCTACTGGTTGTTATCAAATATATCTTAGATACACTAAACATTGACTTGATCCCAAATGCGCATCCAACAGTAAAAACTATGGAAAAAGTTTTAGCATCGGAATTGACGTCTATAACTATGGTACTTACTCTACTTAATCTAATTTTTGCTGGAATGATGCAAGTTGTTGTTGAGTTCTTTTCTACTGATGGTTAAGAAAACAGAATCTATAGGTAATTCCAACTTCATTATGAGTGTCAAACACTCCTGAACATTTAAATAAAAAATTATACTGAACATCTTGTCTTGGAAGTTTAACATCAAAAGCCTTTTGAACTGCTTGTTTGATGAGATTAATTGTCAATGTGCGACCTACAACAAACTGTTTCTCATTATTTTTTCCATAGTTCCAAACGTTATAGATAGTCTTCATAATAGATGATAATTTGACGAATGTATCTTCACATGCTTGTTCATACCTTTCATGAAGACTTTTAGAATCAGATGCTCCTACATTAATGCTTAATAATAATGGAATGCCAATAATAGTTCCTTCGGGTGAACAATACATAACTCTATAAAATCCCCCGCCCGCTACTACGGTATTTTCAGTTCTCTGACTAATGTGAATATAATTACTATTAAAATTTTGTAATGGGATTGTAACTTGCATTCTACTACAAGGAGTAAATAATTATCTTTATACCAGTGATTATTCAAAATGACAGATTCAAAGTGTATATGTTATGCTATGTTTGGCAACGACCTGTTGGAGATAAAAACAAAGACATCATACTATATATTATGAATGCTTGTTCTGGAGTGACATCTGGTAAAGAGTTCATATTATGGACTGCTTTTTTACAAAGAATCAACTCGCGTTTAGTTGGCTTTTTTTGAAAAAGAAATCGTGTCCACATGTTTGTTAAATGTGGATGACTTTCTTTTTTGGAATCAAGAAGGTTAATACATTCTTGTATGCTAGTCATGTTATAACTATAGATTGGTAATAAAGAAATTATGATGTATTATCGCAATATGAATATTCCAGAGTGTAAGTTTGACGATTATTTGAAAGAAAAAGTAGGTTTTAACATACATCCTGAAGTATCCGCAACAATAGTGAAGTTGAGTCAATCAATAACTCCAAAAAATGTGATATTCTATGGTCCTCCAGGTGTTGGTAAGTATTCTTGTGCTTTAGAATATTTAGCTAAACAAAGCCCAACATCACTTGCTTATGAGCGAAAGGCTATCATTGATACTACAAAAGGACAGTATACAATCAAGATTAGTGATACTCATTTTGAGATAGACATGAGTTTACTTGGATGTAATTCAAAGCAAACATGGAATGAGTTATTTATGCATATAATAAATATTGTCAACCTACGAAACGTTAATCAAGGAATTATTTTATGTAGAAATTTTGATAAGATTAATGGTGAGTTACTGGAGGTTTTTTATTCATATTTACAGACTGGGCCACAAAAGACCAAATTATCATTCATATTATTAACAGAATCAGTAAGTTTTGTTCCGAACAACATTATACAAAGATGTCATATGATTCGTGTGATTCGTCCAAAGCGTCAAATATATGCCAAGTTGAATAAGATATCAAAGACGTTTGACATCAATACAATTCAGAATATCAAATCTTGGAGAGACAATATTGAAACAAGTAATGAACTAGTATTGAAGAAAAGATTGTTGAGTCAACTTGAAAGTATTGATAATTTTGATTTTGATGAGACAAGAAAGGTTTTGTATGATATACTAATCCAAAATCAAAATATAGTAGATTTATTATGGGATGTTGTGTATACTATTGTGAAGAATGGGTTGGATCCTTCCAAAGGGTTATTGCTTTTAAAAGAAACATATTCATTTCTTGAGCTGTATAAGAACAACTATCGTCCCATTTATCATTTAGAGAGATACATGTGTTTTCTGTTAAGATTGATTCATGAATTATGAGGATGCGCGAGATATTTTAGGATTACCAGATGTTTGGGATATTAAATCATTAAATAAGGCATTTCGTTTACAAGCAAGACGTTTTCATCCTGACAAAAACAAGTCTTCTGAAGCAAATTTAGAATTTGATATTGTCAAACGGGCTTATGATTATTTATTGGACCATAAAGCTGGTAGTCCTAGAGATAATAGTTTGTTAGATGATAATAATTACAAGGAGTTGTTTGACCAGTTTAACAATGAGAAAGTAGCAAAGTTGTATTCGGCTTGTAAAGAGGTAGTCTCAACAGCCAAAGATTTATTACAAGAGTGGAAAGCAAAAAACAAAGGACATTTATTTGAGCATACAATTAAAGTCAGTTTATCTCAAATGCTTAATGACGAAATGTATGTTTTAAAACATAAGGATGAGACCTATTATGTTCCATTATGGTATCCGAGTGTCTACTTTGATTTGGAAGATGGAGATGCTTTAAGTATCAGTATAGATGTAGACTTGCCAGATGGTTGTTCTATCGACGACAATAATAAGCTAATAATAGCTGTTAGTCCAGATTATAATAAGGAAGGGTTTGACGTCCAACAATTTTTATCACCTCGTTCTCCTCAATACAATCAAAAATTCTGCCTAAGCATGTTTTCATCTGGTGCGTCTTTTACACTTCCATCTGCTGGCCTATTACGAGTTGGTGATATTTATGATGAAATAAATATAAAAGATAGACAGTCAGTAACGTTTTTTTTCAAGTAACAACAAAAAAGGCGTTAAGTTTTTGAATATGACATCTACTAATAAGTGAATGTCATAAGAGTGATTATTAATACCCCTTGTGGGGCTCGAACCCACGACCCCAGGATTAGAAGTCCTGTGCTCTATCCAACTGAGCTAAAGGGGCCTATATGAACGTGAACATTTTTGCTCACTGATTGCTAGGTACAGGTCTCAAACATGTGAAGCATAATGCAACGGAACTTAAAATCTATCCTATTTGAGCATTCAGAAAACCCAACGATGTATCAGAATTATATATGCCGACACATATAAATAATCTTGTTTTTCTTTAAGTGGTTTATAAAAATTAATTAGTTCATTTAGAAATAATTTTTACTGAAATCGCATCTTATTCTATACTCTTAGCCCACTGCTTAATACTCCGAATGCTATACCACCTGATAATGTCCATGCCTCACCTGTATTAGGCACATCATGACCATGAATAAGATATACAGCCAAATAAGCAACAATAGGAAGCACATAAGCTAACTTCTTTGTCTTAAGAAACATATGAACCAGTACATACATTACGATAAAGTTACCAACCAACATCGCATGATTGTAAAGAGATCTCTCACGACCAGTAAGCTTTCCCTTGCGCCAGAAATGGACTATAAATTGAATAATTAACACAATAAGAGAAACGAGCAAAAGAGGAGACATCGTATATAAATAGAAATTAATAAAAGATTTTGAAAAATATGTTTTAAAAACGCAACGAGCAGGATTCGAACCTGCGCGGGCATAGCCCAATAGATTAGCAATCTATCGCCTTAACCACTCGGCCATCGCTGCATAAAATGTCTACAGAGAACAACGTTCGCATGTGCCAAATGGCCATAGCTTGTATATTTAATTGCTGTTTGTTCTCTATTATATGTCTTTTGTAAAGACCTAATGCCGAATGGCGCTCTTATACATAGGACAATATAACTATTGAGCCTTATTTAAGTAGATATAATATTTATTTTATAAACGACAAATAACGCATTTTTGTTGATTTATTAAACAAGTATAAAGGTGAAATAAGAGCTTTATTAGTTACGATAAAATGGACCAACTAAAGACTCATATGATAGCTATGGCTACTTTAAAAGGAGATGGTAGTAGCAAAAAAATGAGTCATCTTGTCTATTCAATCATAGCTATAACTGTTGTAGATAAGACCTTTGCTGTGATTCCTTACATTTGGAATTTCTCTGTCAAGCATATTCAGAAGTATCTTGAAAAGAAAAGAGAACAGATGCAGCCGAAGATACTTGGCCAAACAAAGAAAGATATTACTGGAGAGATTATATTGACATACGACGAGTCTCCAAATTCAAAAATTGACAATTCGCTTGTTGAATCCTTATTAGATAAAGTATCTAACTTACCACAAGCTAAGAAGTTACGGTTGAAGTCAAGATTCGTGATTGAAAGTACAGAACCTATTGAAATTTCAAATGAAATTTTTTTCCAGGTCACCACTTTTGACACTAATCCAACTGAAGAGCAAATTATTAAGATGAAAGTTTTTAGCTATGAGAAGACAGTTGTAGAAATTCGTAAATGGCTTGATGATATTAAAACAAACTATGAGAATGAAAAGCAATATAGCCTTAACGGCAAACGGTTTATTTTCGAAGAAAATGTTGTAATAGCGCCTAAGGACACAGATGGAAACTACCGTCTTGATTCGCTTCCTCCTGTTTTGTCGTTCCATATGAATCAATTCCAAACAAATCGTCATTTATATAATGTCTATGGCTCAGAAGTAAAAACTGCTTACAAGCGAATCAAACTATTCTTGGAAAATCCTTCATGGTATGAGAAACGAGGAATTCCACTTACTTTCGGCGTGCTGTTACATGGGCCTCCTGGCACTGGAAAAACGAGTTTTATTAAAGCTATTGCTAATGATACAGATAGGCATATTGTTTCAATTAACTTGTCAGAATGTACCACTAAAAAACAACTCAGGAGTTTGTTCTTTACAGATAGACTTACCTCTATTAACAATGGTCAAGCTGCATCGTATAAAATTCCTCAGTCAAAGCGAATCTACGTTTTTGAAGATATTGACTGTTTATCGGATGTTGTTCTCGATAGAGGTACTCAAGGTCCTTATTCATATGAGCATAATGAAGCCTCAGATGATTTGGAACATGTTGGGAACTTTAAAAACCAAGATTTACTAGACGGAACAAACTCTAGTTCACCTGTTTTTAACCAAGATTCAGCATTAGTTGAAAGTTATACAAGTGATAGAAGTATAGCTTTTACTGAGTTTGATCCAGATACTTCCAGGAGTAACCCGAATACACTTGAAACTGACAGCAACAAAAATCAATCAGTTCCTGTTCACCCTGAAAAACTTACATTATCGTTTTTATTGAACCTTCTGGATGGTGTTGTAGAAACACCTGGGCGGATTATTATCATGACAAGCAACTACCCAGAGCGGCTTGACAAAGCTTTAATCAGACCAGGTCGTATTGACCTCATTTTACGTTTTGGATATTGTACATTAGGTATCATCAACGAGATGTTTCAGAGTTTCTATGAGGATAATTGTATTCAATTTGAAGGTAGTGTCAAACATAAGATAACACCCGCAAAGCTTAATCAGATTATGTTTGAGCACTGTTTCGAACCTGAAAAAGCAGCACAACAGGTCATATTGAAAACTGGTGTTTTGCTGAAAAGCGTAAGAGAGTCATAAATAAAAACAGAAAAATTGACGCGTTCTCCAGCTCAGTAGTCAAGGCACTCTTTCAAATTAAAGATATACAAGCTTCTTAAATACTTTCCAAGCAAAAGACATTACCAATGGGCTACAAACGTTCTAGAGCCAATAACCCTATCAAGGACGTTTACTGCTACGCTGTTTCAACAGGAAAATACGACTATGCCTATCTCATCTACTCAAGAGTCTCTCTTGACGAGAATCTTCAAGGCAAACGTCTGAAGATTGCTGACCTGTCTGACTCGCCTATTCTCTCCTATGCCAAGAGCATTGCGAATGAAGACTGCTGCGGCGGCATGGGCTGGAGGGAATACACTGTCACGCACCCTGCTCACGGTCATCACAATCTTCTACAACATCTTCAAGACAATGACATCTATACAGCTAACAACAAACAATGTACTGACGACAACGCCACAGTTCAAGATACTATTATGGGACAAATGGAACAAAACATCTTGTCAAACACAAACAGCTCTGTTGTCTATCACGCCATATCCATCAAAGACAAAAAATGGGTTACATTGCGTGTTACAAGAATGCAAACGCAAACAACGTTTGACGACCTTCACAAAACTATCACAGAACTCAAGAAAGCTCTTCTTGCTGTCAATACAACTCTCTGCTGCCACGAATGCTCCAAAACTATCAACAGTCCAGATGACCTTGTCATGACTCCCTCTGGCGACATGTACTGTCAAACTTGTTACTAGTGACTTGCGAACTTACAAAATACCAAAAAAATAAAAATAGTTTAGATAACACATATTTTTGTTTTCAGTTGCTCATATCCTACTAAGCCAAGTTCACCAGCTGGGTTAGAAGATTATTGTCGCTTGATGATCTGGTAAAGTTCGTTGTCATCATTATACCAAATCTTGTGAATAATCCAATCTACATTTTATATAACTTTATTATCCGTTGACAACATTATCTTTGGGTTTGAATGAATAGATGCTGTCAAACACAATCTTAAAATGGCATTTTTAATTTTGTAAGCAATTGTCTAATATTCATTAACGGTCCATGACACACTGTATTCGTTTGATACTATTTACTGAAGATATATCAATATGTGATAACAAACCACCTTTGGAAGTAAAATAATTTTGTATTCCATCTATGATAATTCGATTATTCTCAAATAAAATAACAGGTTCTTCATACTCATCGTACTTCTCTTGACATTGTTCATACTCTTCTTCTGTCATCGCTTCTTCACCATGTACTGAATTGTACCAACAACGTTCTCTCTTCAACTCAATGTATTCATTATTTTGTTTCCCATCACTACACAAGTCCTTGAACTCTATTTTCAAATAAGTGATCAAGTAGTAGTCACAACCCATTCTTCCCTGTTTAATCAAAAGGTCTAGGTCTCTATTTATTATTAAAACAGCACAAAAATAAATCAATTTTTTAGAAAAACATAAATAAAAGTATTTGAATAAGAGTTACACAATAAAAATGTTTGTTTTTTATTGTGTTTTTTATTTTTGTCTACTTGTTTTCAAGTTACTGTTTAGGTTGCCTTCTTACGAATAACCTTCTTTTTGGTTACCTGAACTGGGGTGGGTTCAGGCTCTGGCTCTGCCTGTACTTCTTGTGCCTCATCATGCTGGACAGAACCCTCATCCTCATCATCCGAATCTGCCACAATTGTAGCTGACACATTTTTAGATAATACCTCTTGTTCTTCCTGCTCTACTGCTGCCTCCATTCTCTCACGAAGTCCAGTTGGGATCCTGACAACACAACCTGAATCCGCCTGAACAGGGCGCTGTTTTACAACTGCCTGATACAATCTCCAAGTCATGCCACACTTTCCACTCGCAAAGTAGATTCCACCAGCACGAAGCACTGGAACAATCTTAGTAGCAATAGCCTTTCGAATCTCTCCATCACCAGATGGGATAATAGTCTCGGGAGTAACACTGTCGTCGTTAGGGTTGGGGAACAATGGAACCTCCAAATCATCAATGTTATAAATCGCAAATTTGCTATCCCACTCAGTGCCATAGAAGGGAAGCTTAACACGAAGAGAAGGTGCGCGGTCATAATCAGACTCACGTAGAGGTGGATTGGTCGTATCATCCACAATCTTTGTAGGGTAGCGAAGCATAGGATTCCATAGAAGGTCCATTCCTTCCTCCGAAAGCTTGGGCTTGTTCAGAAACTCACGACAGTTCTTGCGAACATGTTCTTTTGCTAACTTCTCAATTTGCTTCATCTTCTCTAAGAAATTCTGCTCCTCCTCGGTATCATACTGACTTCCCTTCTGAGGGAACTGAAGCTGAAGCTCATAAGATACTTTACCATTGTTATCATCCACATACTTCTTCACGCCCCAAGTAGTCATCAAAGGTCCGGAAACCTGAAGAATTCTCTTCTCTTGCTGATTCATAATGCTAACATTTTTTCCTCCTACCTTATTCAACTTCACCTTGGCGAAACTCATATGAGTCTCTGGCTCAAAGTCATCAAAGCTGATAACGCCGTTGTTGGTCTGTTGGGTCTGCTTGTTGCTCATTGCTATGGTTTCACTACGGTCCTTTATGATTAAGTGATACTATATACAAGACCGAATCCTTTAAGTCAATTTTTTAAATAAATCTTTAAAAAATAAACGTTTTAACGTTAAAATCAAAAAAAATGAAGTTTTCATATCATTTTTTACGCGTAACATAGCTTGCTAATTTACCAGCATAATAAGTAGCTATCATAATAGTGAGCGTTACCCCTACATAAAGAATCATGTCCTCAACTATTTGCTTCTCGTTTCTCCCTTGATCTTTGGAAATATGAAATCCAGTTACTCCCACAAGAACCAAACCTAATATAGCATTCAAAAACACAGCAGTTGTTTTACTAAATAGTAAGAACGGTGCTAAGAATAAATAAGGAGCAATAAATTCTATTACTGCTACGATACTTCCTGATAATAAACCTTCTTTATCCTTACCGTTAGCCCTATCAGACATGTATATAGAAAAGGCATCTGCTAGGGAATTACTAATACTTAAACCAATGATTGAAGCAACTATAGCCTTGAACTGACCGTTAGACGACCACTGACTTAAACTAATTCCAAGAGCTGTCATTGCACTACTGATTATACCAAAACTAACGCCTTGGCGAAAAGCCTTACTCCCTAAGAGATGATGAATATCCAACATATAAATTATACAAACATTCAAATAAAACTTGTAAGTATTTAAATATCATTAGTTAATGAAAAATGTGGGATTCTCATTAACAATAAATATATTTCATTTTACTTAGGCAGTAGCATTAGCAGCGGGCTGCTTGTTCTGCTTGGCAAAGTGAGGAGTCATATACTTCTGGAGGTTAAAGTAAGTGAGCTCATCACCCTTGTTAAGCTTGAGAAGCTTAGACAAAGCATTGTCAGGCTCAATAATACGACCATTAGTCTTGTTCTTAAGACCATTTTCAGTCACATATGTATTGATAGCCTTAGTCACATCAGTGCGTGCCATTTCAGTACCTGGCTTAACCTTCAAAAAGGCAGCAAGCTCGTTCGAAATGCGAGTAGGCTTCACAAAGCCAGAAGGGGGCCTGTCTCCCTTAGCCTGCTTGCGACCCTTCTTGCTCTGCTTCTGGGCAGCCTTCAGCTCACGAGTCACACAAGCATGATAAGTGCGGAAACGGTTGCGTAGGGCAGTATGCTCGCTTGACAAACGAGTGAACTCAGCAAGAATCTGATTATACTCAGATTCAAGACGCTGGATTGCGGTCACCTCAACGGCTACCTCATTCTGGGGCTCAGCAACTGCTGTTGCTGTTTGAACAGGAACAGTTGCAGCGGCCGAAACCTCAGGCTTCTTAGTGGCACGAGCGGGAGCAGCAGTTACAGCTGGCTTGGAGGTCTTAGTGTTCTTCGAGGGCATGTCTCTCTGATATTATGTTATATGACTATTTCTTAAGCCCTTTAACGCACCTATATATATTATCGCACCAGTTCTCGTGTCATAATACATTTAGTATTTCTTAAGTTTGACGCATATTCCAAAAATATGCCTAATATTCCCTAATATTCCCTAATATTCCCTAATATTCCCTTTACTTAATACTGCTCATTATATACAGATGCTTCATATAACCATGGCATTGCATCGCGTGCCCCTTGACAAGCCAGTGTAAGTGCCATAAGAACATAAAAGCACCCTAATTGTCTATTGTCTCTATTTATTCCTGTAAATACTAGACGCTCACTTATTTCTAAAGCCTGTGATAATAATTCTTCTCTTGATGTATGTGTTATTAACCATGCTCTTATGTTTCCCGAATAAATTATACCCCTTGGTGGAATAATCTGCGCACGTTGAATCGTGCTTAGATGTGCTCTATACTGAAAGATCTGAATAACTTCTTGAATAAATTGTCTCAAATCCAAAGAAGACATATTTTCAAACCATTCTGTGCTTGTATAATGACCATAAGTATCTATTTCTTGAAATAGACTTGTAAGCCGTTGTCCAGTCGTCATATGCGACGTATTTTCAACATCATCATCATCTTTTATAACATAGTCTACTTTTCGTTTTAATACTTTTGATAGCTTTACAAACTGTGTAAACTGAGTTAAAATTGGTGATTCAATCGGACTCATTGTATATGGATTCTTCAACTTCCTAGTCAGTTGATGACTGATACTATTTTTAACAAGAGTCGCAAAAGAAGCCGCGTCAAACACATAACATTTATCCACACTCTTATCCCTGAAACTAAAAAACTGATCCATTGGTATATCCTGTACATCTTCCATTGTAGCAAAATCTGAAATATTAATTACATTTGTTCTATTATACAAAGCTGGTCCATGAGAATCTATCCATAGTTCTGTTATTGCACGCCTAATTACAGCCTGAAGCATAAAACTATTATTAGACATGTAAAGAAAATCATATAATCGGTTTTGTAACTGATTTTTATTTCCTGTCACTTTCAACTTATAATGTTTACACATATTCTTCAAGTCTTGTACTTTTAGCCGCTTATCATTCACATAATCATAATCACCAAAACTAGGCATCTTTACTTCAAAACTATCGCTACTTTCTACTTTTTTATTTCTAATAATCCTTTTCTTTTTACTCGTTTCATGTTTTTTTTCTATTGGCAATTCCATACTAATAATTTCGTTTGACATAATATCTTCAACAAACATATATTTATCTATTAGACAGATTCTTTTATAACCATTGAGCTAACATTTTATCACACACAGAATATACTGTGTCTAATAAAAATACTCGCTTATACTTATTCCTGATAGTTTCCAATTGGAAAATAAAAGTGCTCTCTAGTCATTACCTGCTGTAATAAATCACCATTCATTTGCTTATAACGCAACATTCCCTTCTTTCCAACCAACTTCTGATTCAAATAAACATATCTTGTGTCAAACAATCCAAGGTTTGAATACAACATACACATGTTATCAACATATTTTGTATGCTCATCAAGCCATTCATAAAATGGTTGTTTTGTATTGATTTTGCTATATCGCCTAAACAACTTCATAGTATTATGAAGATTCACCTTCTTATCATCTTTACACGAATAATCAGTTCCTGCTGCCACACATATCTCTTTTAACTGCTCTACAGTAACTTTTAAACTTTCGCATATTTTTTTAGTATCATAAACAACCACTGTTTCTTGTAATAAACTAAGATGCCTCCAAACCACTGGAGTCCCATATACGAACATATCCATATCATCTGAGACACAAGCATTAACATAACGCTTGATAGCCAGTTTTGCACACAATCCATCTGCTTCGCCACACGCTTCTACCCAGACTACTCCCATAGCTGTAAATAACTCTTTCACATTCATAACATCTATTTGAGTTATACGTGTAGACTTAGACTTCAATGATAATACTCTATTTTCAAGTGCCAATCTTTCTTCATTTGTTATCTCTTCATTTGATAAATCCTCTTCACACTTTACCAATTCATCATATGCCCTATAACGTTCTTCGCGTCTTGTTTGAATTACTGCTGCTTTCTCTTCTGGAGGCTTACCATCAAACACAAAACAAACTATAATATTGTGCTTCTTGAATAAATTAACCAAGTTATACATGTTTTCAAGCAAACATCCTTTTTCCTTATATCTATACATGAATATACTTGTATCAATGGCTACTTTCTGGCCGGATAAGCTACTCAAATGCGTCCTCGTAACAGCATCTGGAGCTTGAGATAATATAAGCGAGTTTAAATGTGGAACACCCATTATGGTCTGTTTGGTAATGTAGTTATATCTCTTTCATCTATGTCAATTTTTTTGTTTTAAAGTAAGCTCATCCTAGATGTTACCCTTCTATCATTACCTTTTGTTATATCACTCTTTACACTTTTCAAAACTCTTTGCCAGGCTGAATTGACTGCTGGACTTCTTACAATATTATTTAACAATCTCAAAAAACTCTGCTTACCTTGAAAATTATTTGGAAATTCAATCAATTCATTACATTCGTGTTCACACCATTCTATCATACTTGGATAGGCATTT
>Ga0209953_1000213_pt1 | contig 22747 bp, 24 predicted proteins | sample SalPonred_H2O_MG_FD_185713 | JGI IMG/M metagenome (GOLD analysis project Ga0209953, IMG submission 185713) | Salt pond water microbial communities from South San Francisco under conditions of wetland restoration - Salt Pond MetaG... | ecosystem: Environmental > Aquatic > Non-marine Saline and...
AACGTGGTCGATCTCGGGCTCGTCTACGGCGTATCGGTCGAGGAAGGCAACATCGCCACGATCGACATGACCCTCACCTCGGCCGCCTGCCCCCTGACGGACGTGATCGAGGACCAAACCCGAGCGGCCCTCCTCGAGGTCGTGGACGACTTTCGCATCAACTGGGTCTGGATGCCGCCGTGGGGCCCGGACAAGATCACCGACGACGGCCGGGAGATGCTGCGCAGCCTGGGCTTCAACGTCTGAGTGATTTTGCCTTCGGCGCGAGGTCCGTGCGTAGGATGCGCGGGCCATGATCTCCGCCACCGATATCGAGCTCAGGGCGGGATCGGATCTGCTGTTGACGGTCGACTCGCTGCGGGTTGGCCAGGGCGATCGCATCGGCCTCGTTGGACGTAACGGTGCGGGCAAGACCACCTTGATGCGCACCTTGTCCGGTGAGGGTGCACCCGCCGCCGGATCGGTGACCACGCGTGGCTCGGTCGGGTACCTACCGCAAGATCCGCGTGCAGCGGACTCCAACGAACTGGCCTTGGATCGGATCCTCGGTGCCCGCGGCCTCGCCGATGCCGTCCGCCGGTTACATCGCGCGACCGAGGCGATGACCGCCACCCGCGAGGACACCCCGGAGTGGGAAACCGTCGCCTCCCGTTACGCCCGAGCCGAGACGGAGTTCTTGAACCTCGGCGGATACGCGGCGGAATCGGAAGCGGCCAGCATCGCGGCGGCTCTCGGGCTTCCCGACCGGGTGCTGTCCGCGGAACTAGGTACCTTGTCGGGGGGTCAGCGTCGTCGGGTGGAACTGGCGCGCATCTTGTTCGCCGGTGCCGACGTACTGCTCCTAGACGAACCGACGAACCACCTAGATGCCGATTCCATTCGATGGCTGAGGGAGTTCTTGCGCTCCTATCCCGGGGGCTTCGTGGTCATCAGCCACGATGTCGAGTTACTCGCCGACACCATCGGCAAGGTATGGCACCTCGATGCGAACCGGCAGGTCATCGACCAGTACTCGATGGGCTGGAACGCCTACCTCGAAGCGCGCGAGGTGGACGAGCGCCGACGGCGCCGAGAGCGTCGCAATGCAGAGCAACAGGCCAGCGCCTTACGGGTCCAAGCCGACAAGATGCGGGCTAAGGCAACTAAGGCGAAAGCCGCACAGAGCATGCTGAAAAGGGCCGATCGTCTATTGGCCGGTTCCGAAGGCGAGCGGGTGAGCGACAAGGTCGCGAAACTGCGATTCCCCGAACCACGGGCCTGCGGCAAGGTCCCGCTCACTGCCTCGGGACTTTCGCGTTCCTACGGCAGCTTGGAGGTATTCACCGACATCGACCTCGCGGTGGATCGCGGTTCGCGCGTGATGATCCTTGGCTTGAATGGGGCCGGGAAGACGACCCTGCTGCGGATTCTCGCCGGGGTGGACATCCCGGATACCGGAATCGTCGAACGCGGCCATGGGGCCGTCGTCGGCTATTACGCGCAGGAGCACGAAACGCTCGATCCCACAGCGACCGTCGGCCAGACGCTAGCCAGCGCGGCGCCCGACCTCGATGACACTCGGCGCCGTACCGTCCTGGGCTCGTTCCTGTTCGAGGGGGACAGCGTGCACAAGCCGACGGGCGTACTCTCAGGCGGTGAGAAGACGCGGTTGTCGCTGGCCTGCTTGGTTGTCTCCGGGGCTAACGTCCTGTTGCTCGACGAGCCCACGAACAACTTGGACCCGGCATCGCGAGGCGAAGTGCTCACCGCGCTGCGTTCCTATGAGGGGGCGGTCGTACTCGTCAGTCACGATCCCGGCGCTGTGCAGGCGCTCGAGCCAGAGCGGGTCGTGCTGCTTCCGGATGGGGATGAGGATCTGTGGAACGAGGACTACGTCGAACTCGTCGAGTTGGCGTAGTGCATATCGATCAACTAAGGAAGTTGCGGGTTCGCCATGAATGAGACCGATACGCATATCGTCACCGACTACGCCGGCGACACACTCACGGTGACCTTGAATCGTCCTGAGGTCCGCAATGCGCAAACCCCGCAAATGTGGCGCACGCTCGCGGTGATCGCTCGTTCGGTGCCGCAAGATGCCCGGTTCGTCGTACTCAAGGGTGCCGGGGTGGACTTCTCCGCTGGGCTAGACCGCACTGCCTTGGCCGATACCGGTCCGCAGGGGATGATCGCGGCCCTGCAAAGCGATCCTGAATCTTTCATCGAAACGGCACAGGAGGGCTTTCGCGCTTGGCAGGAGATTCGCCAGACGGTCATCGCGTCCGTGCAAGGCAACGTCATCGGAGCGGGTTTCCAGCTGGCGCTAGCAAGTGACATCCTGCTCGCCGAACCAGACGCGCGTTTCGCCCTGCGTGAGACCTCGATCGGCCTCGTGCCCGACCTCGGGGGAACGGGCGCACTGATCGACGCACTGGGCTACCGGCGTACCTTCGCCCTGTGCGCAACAGGTGACTTTCTGTCCGCCCGACAAGCCGCCGAGATCGGTTTGGTGCATGCAATCGACGAGGACCTACCAGCGCGAGTAACCGGACTACTCGAGCAGTTGCGTGAGGTGGATGCAGGTGCGGTCGCGGATCTGAAGCGACTGTTGCATCAAGTGGCGTCGGATCGAGATTCCTGGCGAGCTGAGCGGGAGGTCCAGCTGCGTCGGCTGCAGGCACTGTTCGGACGGTCGCAGTCATGAGCATGCAAACCGTCTGGCAGACCTACCAGTCGATGACCCGTGACCGTTCGGTCCAAGACAAGAAGGTCACGCGTTCCACGGTGCTTCGCATCCTTGGATACGCACGGCCCTATCGGGTCATCGTCGCGATCTTCCTGCTCACACTGGTCGTCACCTCGTTGCTGAGCGTCGCCCAACCGCTGCTGTTCCGCCGCATCGTGGACGACGGGATATCGGTGGGCGACTCCTCGCTCGTCACGTGGACCGCCGTCGCTATCGCCGGACTTGCGATCGCCGATGCCGCCCTCGGGTTGGTGAGCAGGTGGTTCTCGGCCCGTATCGGCGAAGGACTGATCTTCAACCTGCGCACCCAGGTGTACGACCACGTCCAGCGGCAATCGATCGGCTTCTTCACCCGGACGCAAACCGGCGCGCTGATCTCCCGGCTGAACAGCGACGTCATCGGCGCCCAACAGGCTTTCACGTCGACCCTCGGCGGTGTCCTGGGGAACCTAATCTCCGTCACGATCGTGTTGATCACCATGTTCGCGCTGTCCTGGCAGATCACACTGGTGTCGTTGATCCTGGTGCCGCTGTTCTTGCTGCCAGCGCGCTACATGGGTCGCCGATTGCAGGCCCTGACCCGAGAGCAGATGACCCTCAACGCTGAGATGTCCTCACAGATGACCGAGCGCTTCAACGTCTCCGGCGCCACCTTGGTCAAACTCTTCGGGCGCCCCGATGCCGAAGCGGGACTGTTCTCCGGTCGCGCGGCTCGTGTTCGGGACATCGGCATCCGCATCGCGATGGCGAACCGTTGGTTCTTCACAGCCTTGACGCTCGTCGCGGCACTGGCAACCGCCGTGACCTACGGACTCGGGGGCAACCTGGTTATCGACGGTGCGATCACCCTCGGGACGCTGTTGGCCCTCGTAGCCCTCCTCGCACAGTTGTACGGACCGCTGACTGCACTAAGCAATGTCCGGGTCGACGTCATGACGGCTTTGGTGTCCTTCGAGCGGGTCTTCGAGGTACTGGACCTGCCACCACTTGTTACCGAACCTGAACACCCACGAACTTTCCCCACCGGTGGGCTATCGATCGCCTTCGAGCACGTGGACTTCTCCTACCCGACGGCCGATCAGGTTGGGTTGGTCTCGCTGGAAGGGGTTGCGCGCGAGGAGATCTCCGGCGCCGGCGAACAGGTACTGCACGACGTCACTTTCGAAGCAGCGCCGGGGACGTTGACCGCATTGGTCGGGCCTTCGGGGGCTGGCAAGAGCACCATGATTTCACTGTTATCGCGGATGTACGACCCCACCGGGGGAGCCGTGCGGATCGGAGGAGTGGACCTGCGGGACGTGACAACCGGCGATGTGCGAGCCGAAGTGGGTGTGGTGACCCAGGATGCCCACCTGTTCCACGAGACCATCGCGGAGAACCTGCGCTACGCCCGGCCCGAGGCCACCGATGACGATTTGATCGAGGCCTGTCACGCGGCGCAGATCTGGGATTTCGTCGAATCGCTGCCCGAAGGATTGGACACTGTGGTCGGTGACCGCGGCTACCGGCTCTCCGGCGGCGAGAAGCAGCGGATGGCGTTGGCCCGCTTGTTCTTGAAGGCGCCGCGGGTGGTCGTGCTCGACGAAGCCACCGCCCACCTCGACAGCGAAAGTGAGCGCAAGGTGCAGCGAGCGCTGGATTCGGCACTACATGGACGAACCAGTGTCGTGATCGCCCACCGGCTATCGACAGTGCGGAAGGCCGATCAGATCCTGGTCGTAGCCGGCGGGCGCATCGTCCAACGGGGAACGCACGAGGACTTGCTCGCCCGTGGCGGGATCTACGAGAACCTGTACCGCACCCAGTTCTCCGAGGAGTAGGCCGCAGGCCACCTTCGCGACGACATCAAGCACCCGTCTCCCGCGCTTCTCGTCGAAGGAAGAAAACCCAGCCGCCGATCGCAACCGCAGCGAAGAGCAGCCACTGGATGGCGTAGGAGATGTTCTGCAGGTCGTCGTTCTCCGGAAGCGGCACGGCGATCAGGCCATCGTCCGGCTCGCTGGTGCGCACCTGGACGAACCAGTCGACGTCCGCCGCCGCAGGAAGTTGCCCTGTTGTGATCTCGGTTATCTGATCCAGAGGCAACCCACCACGAGCATCGGCGGCAAACGACTCGCCTTCCGGTAGCGGACGAGCGATGCCGGTAACGGTGGCTCGCCCGCTCAGTGCCGAGGCGGGCAGTTCCGGCGAATCACCGGCGCGGATACCCGACGGCGTCCACCCGCGTAGCAGCCAGACAACGCCATCGTCGACGCGCAGCTGCTGCATTACCCAAAATCCGTTGCGACCCTCGAGGGGTCGCTGACGCACGAAACGCACCGACTCGGGAACGTAGTCACCGGTGAAGGAGACCGGGGTGAACTCCGGGAGCGGATCGGCGACAGGTGGGGTGATGGCCTGGGTCTCGCTGAGGGCTTGGGCGCGCGCCTCCGCCTGCTTCTCCTCCGCCCGATCCCACTGCCACCGACTCAAGAACCCGAAGGCGATGATCGCCACGATGACAACCGCGGTGAAGCCCTGCCATCGCCGGGTACGAAGCAGCGCGAGCACTAACCCACTGTACGACTGCTGCCGGGCGTCTCGTCCTCGTGCGGATCGATGACCACACCCTCTAGGGCCTTGGTCGAAGACGGTAGGGCCGGACGAGCCGGTTGCACCTGTACCGGCACTGGGGCGGCGGATCCCTCATCACGGGACTTACCTGCGTTGGCTATCACTACCGCCAGGTAAGGCAGGACCACCGCGCCGGCGATGAGGACCCAGCGGGGCCAGCCGGGGATGAAGATGGCCCCGATCACACACGCGGTGCGGATCCCCATGGAGATGAGGTACTTGCGGGTCCGGCCGGACTGTTCATCGCTCAACGAGCGCTGGGCGCTCGTAATCGTGTGGGTCGGCTCGGACACCCCAATAAGGTATCCCCGCGCGGGTGGTTCCGCCCGTCGACCGTGGTCGAGGAGGTAGGCATGTCCGATCGGGTATACGGCTTGAGCGAGGTGGTGGGTACATCACCTGACACCATCGAGGAAGCCGTCCGCAATGCCGTCCGTAGAGCTGGGGCCGATCATCGACACATCGACTGGTTCGAGGTGCAACAGGTGCGCGGATACGTGCGCAGCAACGAGGTCGACCACTTCCAGGTGACGGTCAAGGTCGGCTACCGCCTCGAGGACGCGTAGCCCAACACATGTCCGAGTCATCCGCCCCGTCGTCCTTCGATGAATCCGGTGCCGCCGCACTGAGCGCGCACGAAAGGCGGTCCTTCGACCGCCTGGTCAACTTCACCGACGCGGTCGTAGCGATCGGCATCACGTTGCAATTGCTGCCACTGATCGACATCGAAGGGCCATCCGATGGTCAAACGGTGTGGCAGGTCATCTCCGCCAACTCCGGGCAGATAACCGCCTTCATGCTCAGTTTCGTGGTGGTCATCGTCATGTGGCGAAACCACAACGCTGTATTCAATTCCCTGTGCCGGGTGGACGGAACGATCTTCCGGTTGAACGTCCTATGGCTGATCCTGGTGGTGTTCCTGCCCTGGCCCACCGCGATGTACGGAACCGCGAGTAACGAGACCATCACCGGAGCCGGGGGCGTTGGCTTGTTGTACTGGTGGACGCTCGCTGCCATTAGTGGCGTGGGGTCATTGATCGCCGCCCATGCGCGCAGGACCCCCGCCCTTCTCGAGGCAGGGGAGCAGGACAGGGTCGAAACCAGCCGTGTGGGCAATCGGACGCGGGGTATCGCTTTCTTCGTCTGCTTCATCATGATCGGGGCCATCAGCGAGTTTTGGCCGGGCATAGCCCCGCTGTTCGCGTTGCTGCTGATTCCGCTGAACGCCCTTATTGCCCGATTCGGCGCAACTGCGAGGGAGAAGGCGTGACGACGGTGGCATTGGTAACCGGGGGCAGTCGGGGTATCGGCGCGGTAACGGCGGCAAGGCTGACCACGGCCGGATACCGAGTGGTCGTGGCGAGTCGCTCGGCCCAGCAACCTGCGGGCGTGGAGCTAGCGGGTGCGGTGGCTATGGACGTCAGCGATCCGGCATCGATCGAATCGGGCCTAGCTGAGGTAGCCGAGCAACACGGCCCGATCGGGATCCTCGTGGCGAACGCGGGAGTCACCCGCGACACCTTGCTCATGCGGATGAGCGATGCTGATATCGATCAGGTCCTGGCCACGAATTTGGCCGGCAGCATTCGCTTGGCCCGCGGAGTGCTGCGCGGCATGCTGCGCGCGAAGGGTGGGCGCATCGTCTTCTTGTCGTCCGTGGTGGGAATGTTGGGAAGCGCCGGTCAGGTCAACTACGCGGCATCCAAAGCCGGATTGATCGGAGCCGCGCGATCCTTGGCGCGCGAAGTGGGTTCAAGGGGCATCACCGTGAACGTCGTCGCCCCCGGTTTCGTCGACACCGATATGACCGCAGAGCTCGACGAGGACAGGCGCAACGAGATCCTCAAGGCGATCCCCGCCGGTCGCTACGCTGCCCCCGACGAGGTTGCCGCCGCCGTCGAATATCTCGTAGGACCTGATGCGGGGTATGTGACCGGAGCGGTTCTTCCTGTCGACGGTGGTCTGGGTATGGGCCACTAGCGAATCTGAGCACCTAAGCAAGGAGAGACAGTGGCAATGCTCGACGGCCGTACCGTACTGGTGACCGGCGTGCTGACCGATCAGTCGATCGCCTTCCACGTCGCGCGGCTAGCCCAAGAGCAGGGTGCGAAGGTCGTGTTGACTAGTTTCGGTCGCACAATGTCGCTGACGAAGCGATCCTCGTCCCGCCTGCCGCAAGAAGCCCCCATCGTCGAACTCGACGTCACCGACGATGACCATCTCGCCTCGCTGGCCGATCGAGTGCGCGAGCACGCGGACCAGGTGCACGGGGTGGTGCACTCCATCGGATTCGCCCCGGAGACCGCACTCGGTGGCAACTTCTTGAACACAACCTGGCCCGATGTTGCCACCGCGATGCAGATCTCGGCCTACTCACTGGCCTCGTTGAGCGTTGCATGTCGGGAATTGATGCCCAGTGGCAGCGCCGTCGTCGGCTTGGATTTCGACGCCACCGTCGCCTGGCCGACCTATGACTGGATGGGTGTCGCGAAGGCGGCCTTGGAGTCCACGGCGCGCTACCTCGCGCGCGATCTTGGTCCAACCGGCATCCGGGTCAATCTCGTGGCAGCCGGTCCGATCCGGACCATGGCGGCCAAGAGCATCCCCGGATTCGAGGACTTCGAGCAGGTGTGGCAGGACCGAGCGCCCCTCGGCTGGGATCTCGATGACCCGACTCCGGCGGCACAAGCGTGCGTAGCCCTGCTCTCGCCGTGGTTCGCCGCCACCACCGGCGAGATCGTGCACGTCGACGGGGGAGTCCACTCCCAGGGGGCGTGAAGATGCCCACGTTGATCTTGCTGCGACACGCGAAGTCCGACTATCCGCCGGGTGTTCCCGACCACGACCGACCACTATCCGCCCGCGGGCTTGCCAATGCCGCGCGTATCGGCGAACGTCTGCGTGAACATATTCCGGCCAGTGCGACGCTCGGTGTGGCCGTGTCCTCGGCGAAGCGAACGCAGCAGACCTGGGAGGTAGTGCAGGCTGATTTCGAGCGGGTGGATCAACAGGTGGATCAGTGCTGGGACGATTCGGCGTTGTACCTCGCGCAGCCAGCCGCGATCGTCGAGGCCTCCCGATGCTTCGGTACCGATGTGGGCATCGTCGTCGGCCACAACCCGGGTCTCGAGGAACTCGCGCTGTCGATTCCCGGTCGAGCGGGCGCCGCCTCGCAGATCGCGGTCAAGTTCCCGACCGCGGCGTTCGCCGTCATCCACATTGCCGGTGATGACTGGGACTACTCGATCGATGATGCACGCCTCGAGGCGTTCATGACGTGTCGCTGATCCCGTCGCGGGCGTCGGCGAGTTCGACTTCGTCGCGGGTGATACCCATCAAGAACAACACCGAGTCCAAGAAGGGCACGGATACGGAGGTATCCGCGGCTTGCCGCGCAACGGGTTTGGCATTGAAGGCGATGCCCAATCCGGCTGCCTCCAACATGTCGATGTCGTTCGCGCCATCGCCGATAGCGATGGTGCGACGGCGGGGAATACCGAAACGCACTGCGAGATCCTCGAGCGCCTTGCGCTTGCCTGGTCGATCCATGATCTCGCCGACGACCTTCCCGGTGAGTCGGCCATCAACGATCTCCAAGGTGTTGGCGCGAACCTCGGCCACACCGAGGCCGGCTGCAACCGGTGCGATCACTTGGGTGAAGCCGCCGGAGACCAGCGCGATTCGATAACCCAACCGATTGAGGGTGCGACACAGGGTGCGCGCACCGGGTGTCAATTGGATGCGGTTGCGGGTGCGGGCAATGCAGTCCTCCGGTAGCCCAGCCAATAGCGCCACCCGGGCATGCAAGGACTCGCTGAAGTCCAACTCACCGGCCATCGCTCGCTGCGTGACTTCCGCCACCGCATCGGCTTGGCCGGCCTCGGCGGCGAGCAAATCGATCACCTCGTCTTGGATGACCGTGGAATCGACGTCCATCACCACTAGGTACTGCCCACGAGTTTCCAACCCGGTGTCCTGAACGGCGATATCCACACCGCGCTCGGCGGAGATCGCTGCCAGTGGTCGTCGCAGTTCGTCCGGATCGACCCCGCGTCCTTCGAAGGCGATAGCGGTGACGGGGTAGTGCGCGATCCTGCGGATGCGTTCGATGTTGCCCCCGCCGTGTGCGATCTGGGTTGCTACGTCGGCGATCGAAGCGGGGGAGAGGTCATCGGCCATCACCGTGATGCGAAATCCGCCAGCCAACTGTGAAGACGCGATCGGGGCAGTCGAGTCGTGAACGCCGATGGAGGCATCCATCTGAAGGTTCGTGGCGAGCGACTCGATCGCGGCGGTGAGTTGCCGGCTGTGGCCGACCGGCACTTCAAGCGAGGCCGCCAAGATCAATCGTCCGCGCATGACGATTTGGTCGATGTCACGCACGCAGGCACCGATGCCGCTGCACGTGGTGAACAGATCCCGGGTAACACCGGGACGATCCACCCCGCTCAAGGTAACGAGCATCGTGTGCTGCCCGCCGTGGTCGCCCTCGTCGACTGCGGCTTCGTCTGCAACACCGGCCTCACCGTCCATGATGGGTCAACGGTACTCAGCGTCGCGCGCGGAACCCGGCCCCGCGTGCACCTAGGGTGGTCGGGTGCAGGTCTTGAAGATGACGGGCGTTGGAGTCCGACGAGGCGAATCCCACCTGCTAAGCGACCTCGATTGGTCGGTTCGTGCAGACGAGCGCTGGGCGATGATCGGCCCGAACGGCGCCGGCAAGACCACCGCGTTGACGATCGCATCGACCAGGATGTTTCCCACGGTCGGTTCCGTGGAAGTCCTCGGCGAGGTCATGGGCACGGTGGACATCGCCGATCTTCGCCCGCGGGTCGGTTTCGCCTCCAGCATGCTGCTGCGCGAGATCCCCATGCACGAGCGCGCCATTGATGTGGTGGTGACCGGGGCCTATGCCGTGACCGGACGATGGAACGAGCAGTATGCGAACGAGGACACGGATCGGGCCATGGAGTTGTTGACCGCGTGGGGCGCCTGGTCCTACCGGGAGCGCCCGTTCGCCTCGTTATCCGAGGGCGAACGTAAGCGCGTCCTGATCGCCCGTGCGTTGATGAGCGATCCGGAGTTGCTTCTCCTGGACGAACCAGGTGCCGGGTTGGATCTGGCCGGCCGCGAGGAACTCATCGGGCTGCTCGATGATTTCGCCGCCGATCCGGTGGCGCCGAGCCTGGTGTTGGTCACCCACCACGTCGAGGAGATTCCCACCCGCATCACGCATGCGCTCGTACTGGCCCACGGCCGAATGGTTGCCAGCGGACCGATCGAGCAGGTCATGACCGGCGAGACGCTTTCTGGGGCATACGGCATCGATGTTCGCGTGGAGTCCGTCTCGGGTCGGTGGATGGCTGTCGCGGCGCGAAGCGCGAGGACTTCCCATGCCTGAGCGAACCCGCTTCCTGTTCGCCGATCAACTCGGCCCGCATTTCGATCATGGGGGTCGACTCATGTTCGTGGAGTCGAAGGCGATCTTTCGCCGACATCGCTACCACCGGCAAAAGGCACACCTGATCTTGAGTGCCCTGTGGCACCGCGCCGAAGCAGAGCCCGATCGGGTGCAATTGGTGCGTTCGGATACCTATCGTGCGGGCTTGGCGGACGTCGATCCAGCCGCGATGGAGACGGTCGCCGCCACGTCCCGACCTGCACGGGGCCTGCAGCGGGCACTGGGATTCGCGCAGATCCTCCCGGAGTCGGGCTGGTTCACCTCGGCTGATGAGTTCGCTGCCTGGGTGCAATCGCGCGGATCCAAGCGGCTGTTGATGGAGGACTGGTACCGCGGCGTGCGTCGCGGGCACGACGTCCTCATGGAGGATGATGCTCCGGCCGGTGGGCAATGGAATTTCGATGCCCAGAACCGGTTGCCGCCACCACGCGGCGAAACGCACCTGCCGGTCCCTGAACCCTGGCAGCCGACCGAGGACGACATCGACGCTCGAGTGCGCGCCGAACTCGATTCGTGGGAGGCCGAGGGCATCGAGTTCCTCGGAAAGGACGGCCCCCGCCGCTTCGCGGTCACCCGTGCGGAGGCCCTCTTTGCCCTCGACGATTTCCTGGAGAACCGACTGGCCATGTTCGGGCCTTACGAGGACGCTGTGTTGTGGCGAGATCCCTTCATGGCCCACTCGTTGTTGTCCGTACCGCTGAACCTGGGTCTGCTGCACCCTGCTGAGGTCGTCGATCGTGCGGTAGCCGCCTGGCATGCGGATGCGGCGACTTTGGCCAGCGTCGAGGGTCTGGTTCGCCAGATCATCGGCTGGCGGGAATATGTGTGGCACCTGTACTGGCACCTCGGTGCGGAGTACGAGCAGCGCAATGCGCTGCAAGCCCACACCACGCCGCCTGACTGGTTCTTGGATGCGCAGTGGGAGGAAGTCGACGCGCACTGCCTGAAGCGCTCGTTGCAGAATGTGGACGAACTCGGCTACGCCCACCACATCATCCGCTTGATGGTGCTGAGCAATTGGGCAACGCAGCGCGGCTACTCACCGCAGGCGGTCAATGATTGGTTCCGCCGGGCGTTCGTCGATGGCTACCCCTGGGTCATGACCGCCAACGTCATCGGCATGGGTCTGTACGCAGATGGCGGGCTGATGGCTACCAAGCCGTATATCTCCGGTGGGGCGTACGTGAAGAAGATGACGGACTTTTGCGGCGAATGCCCGTACGACCCCAAGGTGCGGGTGGGGGAGAAAGCGTGTCCTTTCACTGCGGGCTATTGGGCCTTCCTCGACGATCACCGCGACGACTTCGCCGGCAACCACCGAATGGGTACAGCACTTCGGACGATGGACAAGCTCACCGATCTACCAGGCCTGGTGGAACAGGAGCGGGCGCGCGGCACCGGGGCGCCGTGAGGTGACGATGGTTGACGATGCAGCAGGCAAGAACGTCGGACGTTCCATCCTGCGCTGGGTGATCGCGATCCTAGGCGTGTTCGCGATCCTCCTCGGCTCCGCGGTGACTGCCGCCGGTGTGTGGTTGAACGACACAGTGGACGCAAACGACGAACTAACCACCGCGAGCCAGGTGATCTCCGCGCCCTCCTGCCAAACTCTGCTGATCGAGGTGTCCGGTGCGCAGGTCAGCGCAGAGGATTGGAGTCGCTACGCGGTCGTGGCCGACCGCAGTGCGGAGGCGATCGCGATCGACGTGCCGGGCAGACAGTCCTCTTATCTCGTCGGTGTCGCCGACAGCGACGACGTCGAGGAGCGCTTGCTCGGCGCGCAGTACTGCCTGGCTCAAAGCACCGAGCAAGGTTGGTCCGTCGAGCGCATCGCCGTCGTGGAGGACCTACCCGACGTAGGTCTCTCCGGACTGCAGGGAGTGTGGGGACGGTCCAGTGGGGCCGAGGCCGTGGTGCTTTCGCTGCCCGAGCCAGGGCGCACGATCGTGGTCAGCACCGACGATGGCACCGATCTCGATGAGGTGCGGCTCGTGGGTCGCTACCGGATCGTCGGCGCCGGAGAGGCGGCGACCATCGCGCTCATCGCGGGTCCATCTGTGATCGGTGTTGGTGTTGTGCTGGTGCTGGTTGCCATCTTCGTTTTGCGGCGTCGTGGTCGCCACGAAGGCTCGGTCGGTTGATGTCCGCTGCGGATCGGTCTGGAGATGCAGCGGGGGATCGCATCTGGACGATCCCGAACATCTTGTCCCTGGCTCGGCTCGCCGGCATCCCACTGTTCTTATGGCTGGTCCTGGTACGCGAAGCCGATGTCTGGGCTTTCGTAGTGTTGGTCGTCGCAGGCGCCAGCGACTGGTTCGACGGATACCTCGCCCGACGCCTGAATCAGCAAAGCCGCCTGGGCGAACTGCTCGATCCGCTGGTCGACCGGCTCTACATCCTGGCCACGCTCATCGGGCTGGCCCTGCGGGACGTCATCGGTTGGTGGCTAGTGGCGGTGCTCGTCGGTCGGGACGTGCTGCTGTTGGTCTTGCTGCCGTGGCTGCGACGCAGCGGTCGCATCGCCGTCCCCGTCACTTTCGTGGGCAAAGCGGGGACCTTCGCGTTGCTATGGGGATTCCCGTTGCTGTTGCTGGGCACGGTGCCTGGCCTGTGGGGAACGGTGTTCACAGCCTTCGGTTGGGCCTTCGCGTTGTGGGGGACCTATCTGTACTGGTGGGCCGGGCTGCGCTATGCCCGGGAGATGGTGCGACCGGCTAGGGTCGTCAGCAACGAGGTAGGCCGGCGAAGCAAACGAGAAGAGGGTGTCGATGATTCCCGGTGAGTTGGCGTATACGAGCGAACATGAGTGGGTGCGCAGCGAACCCGACGACATCGTGACCGTTGGCATCACGCACTACGCGCAGGATTCCCTCGGCGATATCGTCTTCGTATCCCTGCCAAGCATCGGTGATGAGGTCCAGGCCGGGCAGTCCTGCGGCGAGGTCGAATCGACCAAGAGTGTCAGTGAGTTGTACGCGCCTGTGGCCGGCACGGTCGTGGAAGTCAACGATGATCTCGAGGCAAACCCGGAGGTCATCAACAGCGCGCCCTACGCCGCTGGCTGGTTGATGAAACTGCGAATCTTGGAACCGGCCCAGTTGGCTGGCTTGCTTTCGGCGAGTGAGTACGAGGCGATGACCCAAGGGGCCTAGGCTGGCCGCGTCAGGTTTCGATGTCGAGGAGGGGAACCGGACCGATGACTTGTCCCGCGTGCCAAAAGCCCGTGCACCCCGAGGATCGATTCTGCGCGGCCTGCGGCGCACCGCTTGGTGGTGCTCAGGACGCCCAGGAACTAGACCAGACGGGAGCCATCACCGCGATCCCTGGTTCCGGTCCGCCGACCGGTACCGGTCCGGCGGCCGCACTCGGCAGCGGCATCCACCGGGAACTACCCACCGGTTCGGCGCTGCTGGTCGTGCATCGTGGCCCGGCGGAGGGCAGCGAGTTCCTACTGCCGGCCGAAGCCGACGTCGTCGGCGTTGGTCGCTCCCCGGAATCGGAGGTTTTCCTCGACGATGTCACGGTGAGTCGACGGCACGCAGAGTTCCGTCGCGGCGCCGATGGCTGGAGCGTGCGTGATGTCGGTTCGCTCAACGGCACCTACGTCAACCGTGTACGAGTCGATGACCAGCGGCTCGACGGTGGTGACGAGGTTCAAATCGGCAAGTTCCGCTTCGTATTCCTGGTGGGCGTCGAGCCGGAAGCATGAGTGCACGGCAGTCGCCTGAGCCGGCGTCCCGCGGAACGGTGAGCATCGGTGAGGTGCTCTCCGTACTCAAACGGGAGTTCCCTGATGTCACCATCAGCAAGATTCGGTTCCTGGAATCCGAGGGGCTAGTCACCCCGGCTCGAACCTCCAGTGGTTACCGGCGGTTTGCCGATGAGGACATTCGTCGGCTCCGCGAGATCATGACGATGCAACGCGATCAGTACCTGCCCTTGAAGGTGATTCGCGAACAGTTGGACAAGCCCGCGGAGAACGCCGCACCTTCGGGCTCCGGGCTGCGCGCGGAAGACTTCCGACCTGGCGCCGGGCGCATGCGGCTGACCCGTGCCGAATTGGCCGAGCAGACCGAACTCGACGAGGCCTACGTAGCCACCTTGGAGGAACTCGGTCTGGTGTGGGTGTCGCCGGCGGGTCACTACGACGAAGACGCCGTTGCTATTTGCACCGTGGCAGCGCGGCTCTCGGAATTCGGCATCGAGGGTAGGCACCTGCGCAGCTTCCGGGTCGTAGCCGATCGTGAGACCGGCCTGATCGAGCAAATGGTCACGCCCTATGCCAAGACCACCGGGCGTGAAGGGCAATCGCGGGCCAGGACCCAGGAGGCGGTTCGCGAGATCGGGTCGTTGTTCGTCCAACTGCACGGCGCGTTATTGCGCGCCGAACTCATCCGATCGGGAAAGGCCTGATTTCGCTGTACGCGTGATCATCAGGCTGGGCAGCGGCCCATTGGGGGCGATAGCCTGAAGCAATGGTGCCGATGGATGTCGTAGGCGTGCGAATGGAGATGCCCTCCAACACCCCGATCGTCTTATTGCGCGAAAGTGACGGGGAGCGCTACCTGCCGATCTGGGTGGGGGCCGTCGAAGCCACCGCCATCGCCTACGCCCAACAGGGAGTGGTGCCACCCCGCCCGCTCACGCACGATCTGATGCGCGATCTCTTGGCAGCACTCGACGCCACGGTGAGCCAGGTGCGCATCACGGCCCTGGAGGACGGGGTCTTCTACGCGGTGATCGTCTTCGAGAGCGGTTTGGAGGTCCAGGCCCGTCCGTCGGACGCCATCGCCTTGGCGCTTCGCGGTGACATCCCAATCGTCGGGGCCGAGGCAGTCCTCGACGAGGCCGGCATAGAGATCCCCGACGAGGCCGAGCCGGTGGAAGAGGATCAGGTGGAGAAATTCCGCGAGTTCCTCGACCAGGTGACGCCCGAGGACTTCGGCGCCCCTGGCTCCTCCTGAGCCTTCAGTAGACGTTGAGACTTCGGTCGTCGTCGTCGTGGCGTGTCGCATTGAGCCGTATGTCTCGCGTGCCTAGATTTCCAACCGCACGCCTTCCCCGACGGATCACAGCGGTCCGGCGAACCTCGTCCACCCACGAGGCCCGCGCAGTAGGGTGAGGTGGCTAGGAGGAGGAGCGCGTGACCGGTAGGCCTGGATCCACGGTGGAGACCGCTGGTGTGCAAGACCCTGTCCACGGCGCACTCGATCACCCACTGATCGGATCGAATCCGCAAGGAGCCCTCTTCGACGACGCGGATCTGCGCCCGCTGCCAGCGCACGCCGGCTATCGCGGCCCGATCGCTTGTTCGGCAGCCGGCATCACCTACCGCCAACTCGACTACTGGGCCCGCACCGGGTTGGTGGTGCCCTCGGTGCGCGGGGCCAGTGGCTCGGGCTCCCAACGGCTCTACAGTTTCCGAGACATCCTCGTGCTGCGCATCATCAAGCGGCTTATCGACACCGGGGTCTCCCTGCAGAACATCCGTGCGGCGGTCGAGCATCTAGCTACCCGAGAACAAGACGATCTCGCCCGCATCACTTTGATGAGCGATGGTGCCAGCATCTATGAATGCCGCAGCGCCGACGAAGTGGTCGATCTCGTGCGTGGCGGACAGGGTGTGTTCGGCATTGCGGTCGGCAGCGTCTGGCGGGAAGTCGAGGGCACCTTGGCGACCCTGCCGGCGGAGGACCCCACCGGGGACCAGGTAGCTCCCGAGGGTGTCACCGACGAACTGGCCAGGCGTCGGGCCAGGCGCGCCGTTAGCTGAATTGGCAGCCCGACCCGCCACCGCGGGCTAGGCTGGGGCTAGCCGAACACCCCGAGCGGGAGAGTGCGGTGGCCCACGCCAGGGTCACAGCCGCCGAAGGAGCAATAACCCCGACAAACTCTCAGGCGCCGGTACCGCCTGGGGTGGGCGACTCTGGAAAAGGAACGTTCGTTCCTACCGACGGTGCAAGGTGCGCTTGGTCGCACCGAAGCTCTCAGGTCGCGTTCGTCGCGGGTAACAGAGGGGGAGCAGGAGCCGCTGTTCCCTACCCGCAGGAGAAGCAATGTCCTTCGTCGAACGCCATATCGCTCCCACCAGCGCTGACCTCGCCGAGATGCTGACGGTCCTGGGCTATCCGGACCTGGACTCCTTCATCGATGCCGTGGTGCCTGCCGGAATCGCGGACCGCGCACCCATGGGTATCCCACCGGCTGCCGGTGAGAGGGAGGCGTTAGCCGAACTCGACGAACGCAGCCGGAGCATCCGTCGTCCCATCTCGATGATCGGCCTGGGCTATCACGGCACCGTCATCCCCGAAGCGATCAAGCGCGGGATCTTGCTCAACGCAGGTTGGTACACCGCCTACACGCCCTATCAGCCGGAGATCTCCCAAGGCCGCCTCGAGGCATTGCTGAACTTCCAGACACTCGTGGAGGACCTCACCGGCCTGACCGTGGCCGGAGCCTCGCTGCTGGACGAGCCGACCGCCGTCGCTGAGGCGATGGCGATGGCCGTGAAGCACGGGCCGAAAGGCGTGCGACGGCTCGCAATCGATATCGGGGTGCACCCGCAGACCAGAGCGGTGGTCGCCACGCGCGCTGAACCGCAGGGCATCGAGGTCGTGGACTTCGATCCGACAGGCGGCTTGCCGCAGGGGGAGTGGTCGGGCGTGGTGATCGCCTACCCGGCATCCACCGGCGCCGTCCGCGATCCACGTGCGTTAATCACCGACGCCAAACAGCGCGGAGCGCTCGTGATCATGGACGCCGATCCGCTGGCGCTGACCTTGCTGGAATCACCGGGCGAGCTCGGTGCCGATATCGCTGTGGGTTCGATGCAACGCTTCGGTGTGCCTATGGCCTTCGGTGGTCCGCACGCCGGCTACATCGCGGTCCGCAGCGGACTGGAGCGATCGCTGCCTGGCCGACTGGTCGGGGTGAGCGTCGATGCCGACGGTCGAACCGCCTACCGCCTGGCCCTGCAAACCCGAGAGCAGCACATTCGCCGCGAGAAGGCGACGAGCAATATTTGCACTGCGCAGGTGCTGTTGGCGGTGCTGGCGGGGATGTACGCGGTGCACCACGGACCCGAGGGTCTGCGCGCCATCGCCGATCGGGTGGCCACTTTGGCCGCGCGATTGGTCACCGGTGCCCAGCGAGCCGGGCTCAAGGTGGCCGACGATCACCTGTTCGACACCGTCTGCGTGCGAGCCGAAGGCAAAGCGGAGGCCATCGTCGACAACGCCCGTGACGCCGGTATCAATATTCGGTTGATCGATGCCCACACCTTCTCCTTCACCGTCGACGAGACGACGACCGAGCAGCAAGCTGCCCGCATGGCCGGTGTCCTCGGCTTCGACATCGCCGCACACGCCGACCCGATGATCCCGGCGGCACTGCATCGCTCCGGCGTGATCCTCGACTACCCGGTCTTCCACCAGCACCGCAATGAGACATCGCTGATGCGCTACATGCGCTCGCTAGCCGATAAGGACCTCGCACTCGATCGCACGATGATCCCGCTGGGTTCGTGCACCATGAAACTCAACGCCGCCGCGGAGATGGCGCCCATCACCTGGCCGCAGTTCGCAGAGATCCACCCGTTCGCACCGGCCGACCAGGTCGAGCCGTATGTGCAGATCATCGACGAACTCGAATCCTGGCTCGCGACGATCACCGGCTACGACGCCGTGAGCGTGCAACCCAATGCCGGATCGCAAGGCGAATTCGCCGGGCTGCTCGCCATCCGTGCCTACCACCGCGCGAACGATGATGACCAGCGAACGATCTGCTTGATCCCCAGCAGCGCGCACGGCACCAACGCCGCGAGCGCGGTGATGGCCGGCATGAAGGTCGTGGTGGTGGCCTGTGATGAGATCGGCGATGTCGATATCGCGGACCTGAAGACCAAGATCATCGAGCACGGGGACAACCTCGCCGCCTTGATGATCACGTATCCCTCTACCCATGGGGTATTCGAGGAAGCCGTGCAGGAGATTTGCGGTCTCGTCCACGATGCCGGCGGTCAGGTGTACGTCGACGGCGCAAACCTCAATGCGCTCGTCGGCTTGGCTAAGCCCGGCAAATTCGGCGCCGATGTCTCGCACCTGAATTTGCACAAGACCTTCGCGATCCCGCACGGCGGCGGGGGGCCGGGTGTGGGCCCGATCGGCGTGCGCGCGCACCTCGGGCCGTACCTGCCCGGCCATCCGCTGCGCCCCGAAGCAGGTCCGACCGGCCGCGGATATGCCGACGGGGGAGTGGGCCCGGTCAGCGGGGCTCCATGGGGTAGCGCCGGCATCCTGCCGATCCCGTGGATGTACATCCGGATGATGGGCGATGAGGGTCTACGGGCCGCAACCAGCGCCGCGATCGTCTCCGCGAACTACATCGCGCATCGGCTGCACGATCACTTCCCGACCCTGTACACCGCGCCGAACGGAACCGTGGCGCACGAGTGCATCCTCGATGTGCGTGCCATCACCCAGGAGACGGGTATCGGCGTCGAGGACATCGCCAAGCGGTTGATCGACTACGGCTTCCACGCGCCGACGATGTCCTTCCCGGTCGTCGGCACGTTGATGGTCGAACCGACCGAGAGCGAGTCCCTGGCCGAACTCGATCGCTTCTGCGACGCCATGATCGCCATCAAGGCCGAGATCGATGCGGTTGCGGCAGGTCAGTGGCCCGCAGATGACAACCCGCTGGTCAATGCGCCACACACCGCCGATTGTCTGATCGGGGAGTGGAACCATCCGTATCCGGCGCGACTTGCCGCGTTCCCGGCACCGGGGATGGAGAACGGCAAATACTGGCCACCGGTGCGGCGCATCGACGGCGCCTACGGCGATCGCAACCTGGTCTGCTCGTGCCCGCGGCCCGAGGAACTCGAGCAGATCCTTTCCCCCTAACCCACGCGTTTCCCCCGGATTCCGGGGGATTCGCTTCGCTTTCCCCGGAATCGCCCTCAATCCACGCGTTTCCCCCGGAATCCGGGGGAAACGCGTGGATTTCGCTGGAATCGGCGTCAGTTTGTGCGTTTCCGCCACTGCGGTAGAAGTCGATGGCGCGAGTGTTGGTCGCCCGCCCACCTCGCAGATCCACACTTCCTGCCACGGCACATCGATCTCCCGTGGCCAGTCCCACGGTTCGTCATGGCCGCTGACCGAGAGGACGTGCTCGGTCTGATCCCAGCGCTCCAGAGTGGACACGTCGGCCATTGCAGCCAAGCGCAGGTCAACGTCAGACACGCACAGCCCGCACCCACAGATAGTCCTGGGTATCTCCATCGGGGCGCACGTGGGCTTCCTCGCAGGTTTGTTCGATTGTGAAATCCCCACCGAAGAGGACTTCGAAGTCGGCCACACTTTGCCGGCGCACAGGCAACCCGGCGCACATCTCGGGTCCGGTGGGGCCGAAAGAACCGATAACGACGACGGATCCACGCCGCGTAGCGGCACGTAGGACCGACCCGTAACGGAGTCGATCGTCGTCCTCGCGCAGGAAATGCAGGACGGCACGGTCGTGCCATAGATCGAAGGTGCGCGGGGGAGTCCACGACAGCAGGTCCGCTTGGATCCACTCCACGGACTGGGACTGCGTCCCAACGCGCGCCCGAGCGATGTCGAGCGCCACCGACGACCAATCCAGCACCGACAGATCACTCCAGCCGCGGGTCAGCGCCTCGTCGACCCACACAGACGCACCCGCACCGATGTCGATCGCCGCACTCGATGGCAAGAGGTCACCGATCAGGCGCCAACTCGCGTCCGCGGCCGCCTGGAACCAGCCGCGGGCGGTGTAGTCGCCGGAGTAGGAGGAATCCCAGTGGGCCGGTGAGGACGTCACCCGGTGAGCCTATGGGTACGAACGGACATAATGTGCATTATCGGTTGCCACGGCTACTTACCGGGCTCGCCACTCAAGCCGGCGGGCACCTACACATACACGGCTACTATGTGTGTATGTCCCTTACCCATCGTCTTCAAGTGCTGCTGGATGAGGACCAGTACCAGCGCCTAGCCGAGAGAGCGCATGCCGAGCAGCGCAGCGTCGGGTCGATGATCCGTGAGGCTGTCGACCTGGTGTGGACAGGCCCGAGCGCGCAGAAGGTGTCCTTGCTGGAAGCGTTGCTCGCCGAAGAGCCGATGTCGGTGCCTGATGCCGAGGAACTCTCACGCGAGCTTCAGGACTATCGATCCGAGCGCTTCTCGGGCGTGTGATGCTGGTCGTAGACACCTCCGTCCTGGTGTACGCCTCAGGTGTCGAGCATCCACTTCGGGAACCAGCGATCCGGCTCTTTCGCGACGTAGCCGAAAAGCGGATCGAGGCAACGACCACGCCCGAGGTCCTTCAGGAATACGCCCATGTCCGCGGACGGCGCGATGATCGGGAGCGGGCCGTGCGTCAGGCCGAACGCTTCGCAGGTCTGCTAGCCCCGCTCACCGTAGTCAGCGGTGCCGACGTACTTCAGGGTCTGCGAATGTGGTCTGAAGTCCCGGGTATCGGCGCTTTCGACGCCGTGCTGGGATCGGTCGCGAGCGCTCGAGGTTGGCCCGTCGTCTCATCGGATCGGGGATTCTCGAAAGCCCCTTCGATTGAATGGATCGATCTCGCCGACTACTGAGGTCCGACACCGCATGCTCCTCGTTCGTTGCCTGGACCCCACGCCCTAGGGTTTGCATCATGTCCAAGGTGCTATCGAATCTTCCCATCGGTGAACGCGTCGGTATCGCCTTCTCCGGCGGTCTGGATACCTCGGTCGCCGTGGCGTGGATGCGCGAGAAGGGCGCCATTCCCTTCACCTACACAGCCGACATCGGCCAGTACGACGAGCCGGATATCGCCTCGGTGCCAGGCAGGGCGACGCAATATGGAGCCGAGGCCTCACGGCTTGTCGATTGCACCGGGCCACTGGTCGAAGAGGGGCTCGCCGCGATCGCGTGCGGTGCCTTCCACATCCGCTCCGGTGGACGGCAGTACTTCAACACCACTCCCCTCGGCCGCGCCGTGACCGGCACGATGTTGGTCCAGGCGATGGCAGAGGACGGTGTGTCCATCTGGGGCGATGGCTCCACCTACAAGGGCAACGACATCGAGCGCTTCTACCGGTACGGCTTGATGGCCAACCCCGCGCTTCGCATCTACAAGCCCTGGCTCGATGAGGACTTCGTGCGCGAGCTCGGAGGACGCGCGGAGATGAGCGAATGGCTGACCCAGCGCGACCTTCCTTATCGCGATAGCGCGGAGAAGGCGTACTCCACCGACGCCAACATCTGGGGCGCAACCCATGAGGCCAAGACGCTGGAGCATCTGGACGTATCCATGGAGACCGTCCAGCCGATCATGGGCGTTCGCTTTTGGGACCCGTCGGTGGAAATCGAAGCCGAAGACGTCACCATCACCTTCGAGCAGGGCCGCCCGGTAGCGATCAACGGTCACGGCTTCGACTCCCCCGTCGCGCTAGTCCGCGAAGCCAATGCGATCGGTGGCCGGCACGGACTGGGCATGGCCGACCAGATCGAGAACCGCATCATCGAAGCCAAGAGCCGCGGCATCTACGAAGCACCGGGCATGGCACTGCTGTTCATCGCCTACGAGCGGTTGCTCAGTGCGATCCACAACGAGGACACCATCGCGAACTACCACGCCGAAGGTCGCAGGTTGGGTCGCTTGCTGTACGAAGGGCGTTGGCTCGACCCGCAGTCGCTCATGCTGCGTGAGTCCTTGCAGCGGTGGGTCGCCAGCGCCGTCACCGGAAGCGTGACACTGCGACTTCGCCGCGGCGATGACTACACGATCGTGGGCACCGAAGGACCTGCGTTCAGTTACCACCCCGATCGCCTGTCGATGGAACGCACCGAGGACGCCGCCTTCGGTCCGGATGATCGCATCGGTCAGCTCACGATGCGCAACCTGGATATCTCCGATTCACGGGCCAAGCTGGAGATGTACGC
>Ga0209953_1000214_pt1 | contig 22686 bp, 17 predicted proteins | sample SalPonred_H2O_MG_FD_185713 | JGI IMG/M metagenome (GOLD analysis project Ga0209953, IMG submission 185713) | Salt pond water microbial communities from South San Francisco under conditions of wetland restoration - Salt Pond MetaG... | ecosystem: Environmental > Aquatic > Non-marine Saline and...
AATGGATATGGATTCCGAAATTAACGCCGCATTGGATATCCTTGCAGAATTCTGTACAGAAAAAGACAACGAAAATAAAACACCTTTTAGGTTCAGTTTTAACGGAAAGCCCACTTCAACCGAAACTAGATTACTTAACGATGCGCTTGTAAAATGGTGTAAGTTTCAAGAATTTGAAACCCGTATATTTAGAATGGTAAGAAATGTCTTTAAGTATGGCGACTGTTTTTTCATAAGAGATCCAGAAACTTTTAAACTGCTATATGTAGAACCTGCAAAAGTTTCTAAAATTATTGTTAATGAAAGCACGGGTAAAACGCCAGAACAATATGTAGTTCAAGATCTTAATTTTAATTTTGTCGAAAACGTTGCGGTTACTCCCTTCGGAACTTCGAACAATGCACCGAGCGGAACAAGTTCATATGTATCAGGTGGAGCATTTGGTAGAGGTTATGTTGGTGATGTTAATCAACCAACAGGCACAAGATTTCAACAAAACCAAAACGAAACCGCAGTTGACGCTAAACATATTTTACATCTTAGCTTATCTGAAGGCATAGACAGCAATTATCCTTTTGGTAATTCACTTTTAGAATCAGTTTTTAAAGTTTATAAGCAAAAAGAATTGCTTGAGGATGCTATTATAATCTATAGAATTCAAAGAGCGCCTGAAAGACGAATATTTTATGTAGATGTAGGTAATATGCCCGCTCACATGGCAATGCAATTTGTTGAACGTGTAAAAAATGAAATACAACAAAGAAGAATTCCTAGCAGCACAGGTGGCGGCAATTCAGTGATTGATGCAAGTTATAATCCTTTATCCACTAATGAGGATTATTTCTTTCCGCAAACTGCTGAAGGGCGTGGATCCAAAGTAGACACACTGCCAGGCGGCACTAATCTAGGTGAAATTACGGATTTACGTTACTTTACAAATAAATTATTCAGAGCATTAAGAATACCATCTAGCTATCTGCCTACATCAATTGACGAACAACCTAATACAGTTGCAGATGGCAAAGTGGGTACAGCATACATTCAAGAACTGCGTTTTAATAAGTACTGTGAACGTTTACAAAGCACGATTGTTGAAGTATTAGATAACGAATTTAAATTGTGGTTATATCACAACGGTTACAATATCGATAGCAGTCTATTCAATATAGAATTTAGCCCACCACAAAATTTTGCGGCTTATAGACAGGCTGAATTAGATGCAACTAGAGCAAATTTATACGGATCGATTGCTGATATACCGTTTCTCAGCAAGAGATTCGCAATGAAAAGATATCTAGGTTTAACACCAGAAGAAATTGCAGAAAATGAAGCATTGTGGAGAGAAGAAAATGCTGGTAATCTAAACTCTTCACAAACCACCGATGCAGAGATGCGAAGTGCAGGAATTTCGCCTGCGGGTATTGAAGCAGATCTAGCAGGAGAAGATGCTACAGCAACTGACATAGATCTTGATGCAGGAACAGACACAGCTGATGATAGTCCTTTAGGCGGTGATACAGAATCTCCAACAGACACTGAAGGATAAATACAACTATGCTTTTAAATGAATTTTTTGACTTCAGCCAAGATAAAAATGCGTTTTCGAACGATCGTAGATATTCTGCAAATCGTGATATTTCTGTTTTTAACAAAGATGATACCAGAAAAACGAAACTTACCTTGAAATTAATAAACCAATTAAGATTGCAAGCTGAGGCCCACAACGCAGAGCATGATTCAGAATTGGGATTTATACAACAAATGTATGGTAACCCAAGTGGCGAAGAAACATCTTAGAAAACAGATTTTAAATTTTAAACCCACACAAACACAAATCGACGTTGCATTTATTGTAGGCAACGGTACAACTCGTTTGTGTATAAATCCAGAAAAATTGAAAGAACATGGAACAGTTTACGGATGTAATGCACAATATAGAGAATATTCTCCCCATTATTTGGTTTCTGTAGATGTAAAAATGGTTAACGAAATTGTTGCTTCAGGCTATCATAGAAATAATGAAGTCTGGACAAATCCAAATAAAGGTATTAATGCTAAATCCGGAATAAATTATTTTTCACCGCATAAAGGTTGGAGTAGTGGACCTACTGCAATGTGGTTTGCGGCAACTAATGGTCATAAACACATTTATATTCTAGGATTTGATTATGTAGGGATTAAGGGCAAACTTAACAATGTTTACGCTGATACATACAATTATAAAAAATCAACTGACAGTGCAACATTCCATGGAAATTGGCTCAATCAAACAGATAGGGTGATTAAAGAGTTTCCTAATATTCAATTTTATAGACTCATCCAACAAGATGGATTTATTCCAGATAAATTAGCAAATTATAGAAATTTACATCACATCACTTATGAAAATATGGCAGAAGTATTCGGATCTACTATATATTCAGATAAAACGGATCAAAAAAGTACCATTTAACGGGTCTTTTATTACAATTGTGTAAATAATAGCACAGCCTAACCATTAAAGGAGATTAAACTATGTCAGATAAAACATTAGAACAGATGCTAGAACATCTTGTAAACGATGATCAAGCAAAAGCAGAAGAACTTTTCCACGAGTATGTGGTTGCAAAGTCTCGTGAAATTTACGAAGGCCTAATCGAAGTAGAAGAAGGCGATTTCGAAGAAGAGGAAGACGTAAAAGAAGACGATATGGACATGATGGATTTACCAGATGACGAAACTGGTGATCTAGAAAACGAAATTGAAATGGACGATCCAGAAGATGAAGAGCCCATGGACGACGAAGAGCCAGAAGAAGCAGAAGAATTATTCCAAGATCTTGAAGATATTGTAGGTGAACTAGAAGCTAAGTTTGCCGAACTTCAAGGCGGAGAAACAGAAGATGATAATGAAGATGAAACAGAAGAAGCATTTTCATTTGAATCAAAAGATGAAGACAACGACGAAGAGCCTGTAGACGAAGCAGCAGACGACGAAGAAGAAGAAAAAGATGACTTAGATGAAAATTTTGAAGATGAGCTTGCTTCATTGCGTGAATATGTTGAAAAAGTAGGTGCTCCTTCAAATACAGATAACGCTGACAATAAAAAATCAATTGTCGACGATATGAAAAACGATATGGGCGGAACAACTGCGAACATATTAGGCGACAAAACAGATGAAAAAGGTCGCACAGCAGATAAGCCAAAAGAAGAGGATATGGGTAACATCAACAAGCCAGGCGGTATGAAGTCTGACAAAATGATGAACAAAGCATCTGGTGGAGCTGACAGTAACGAAACTGGAGCAGACAACACCGACAGCGTTCTCCGTAGCAAGAGATCTTAAGGAGTAACAACGGTGAGACATACTCTCGCAGAACAATTGAGTTTCGATCAGGCTAAGATTGTCTTGGAGCGACAAGAAGAGGAAAATGGCAAATCTTTGTACATGAACGGTATTTGCATACAAGGCGATATTCGTAATCAAAATCAAAGAGTTTATTCTTCTCGTGAAATTGGCAAGGCTGTTGAATCGCTCAACGAACAAATCGCTGGTGGGTATTCAGTCTGCGGTGAGGTAGATCATCCTGAAGATTTGAAGATCAATTTGGACCGTGTTAGTCATATTATAACTAAAATGTGGATGGACGGCCCGAATGGCTACGGAAAACTTAAAATAATACCAACTCCGATGGGACAGTTAATTGAAACTATGCTTAATTCGGGTTGTAAATTAGGAGTAAGTTCTAGAGGCACAGGTGAAGTTGACGGCGACGGCAACGTAACAGGTTTCGAAATAGTAACCGTTGATGTTGTCGCTCAACCAAGTGCTCCCGGAGCTTACCCCACACCAGTTTACGAACATCTTATGAATACAAAAGGTGGATATCAGGCAACACAAATAGCAAAAGAACTTAAAGGCGATCCAAAGGCACAAAAATATATAGCAGAGAGCCTGAAAAATATTATTTCAGGACTCAAATAAGGAGAATCACATGCTAGATTTTGTACAACAACTGTTAGAAAACGATGTGATTTCCGAAGATATGAAATCGGAAATTGAATCTGCATGGCAAACAAAGATTCAAGAAAACCGCGAACAAGTTAGCGCACAACTTCGCGAAGAGTTTGCTCAAAAATACGAGCACGATAAATCCGCAATGGTAGAAGCAGTTGAAAAGATGCTTGAAGATAGACTTCAAGCAGAACTTGGAGAATTTGCTGAAGACCGTCAAGGTTTAATCGAAGCACGAGCAAAATATGTCCAAAAGATGAAGAATGATTCTGCAGCTTTTGAGTCATTTATGCTTAAAAATCTACAAAAAGAGATTGCTGAACTTCACGAAGATAAAAAGCGTATTGCTGAAAATGTCCAAAAATTAGAACAGTTTATTGTAGACTCACTTGCGAACGAAATCGCAGAATTCCAGTCTGACAAAAAAGATCTTGCTGAAACCAAAGTACGTTTGGTTAAAGAAAGCAAGAATAAGTTTGAAGAAGTTAAGCAAAACTTCGTCAAGCGTTCTGCTAAAATTATTGAAGAAACAGTATCGAAAGGTCTGCGTTCTGAAATGACACAGCTGAAAGAAGACATTGAAGCAGCCCGTAAAAATGACTTTGGTCGTAGAATTTTTGAAAGCTTTGCCAGTGAGTATGCTACAAGCTATCTCAACGAAAAGAGCGAAACTGCTAAATTAATGCAGGTTGTTAAGCAGAAAGAACTTGAATTAGTAGAAGCCGCAGAAATTGTTGCTGAAGCAAAACAACAAGTTAAAAGTAGGGAAAACGAAATTCAAAAGATCACTGAATCTGCAAAGCGTAAAGAAGTTATGAACGAACTTCTTGGACCGTTGGCACGCGATAAGCGTGAGGTTATGCAGGAACTTTTAGAATCAGTTAAAACCGAAAAATTACATTCAACCTTTGAAAAGTACTTACCAGCCGTAATGGAAGGACAAGCACCTAAGAAAAAAGAAGCGTTGACAGAAGGCAAAGAAGTAACAGGCGATAAAATAAAGGCACAGACATCAGACGACAACAAAGTCGTTGATATAACAGACATCCGCAGGCTTGCGGGACTTTAATTAAAGTTTTAAGGAGATATAGAAAAATGTCACAACTACTCGAGTCACGCTGGTCGGAAACCAAAGACGCACTTCTTGAAGGCCTAGAAGGTAACAAGAAGACAGTTATGGCAACTACTCTGGAAAATACCCGTAAGTATCTTGCAGAGAGTGCCACAGCTGGTTCAACTTCCGCCGGTAACGTTGCTACACTTAACCGTGTAATTCTACCAGTTATTAGACGTGTAATGCCTACTGTCATTGCAAACGAATTGGTTGGCGTACAGCCAATGACTGGTCCAGTGGGTCAAATCCACACTCTACGTGTTCGTTATTCGGATGCGTTTTCTCCATCAGCTGGTACTTCTGTAACAGCAGGTGAAGAAGCACTATCACCATTCAAGATTGCTGAAGGATATTCAGGAAACGACACCACTACTGGTCAATTCCCTGCTTCAACAGCTGCTCTTGAAGGTACAGCTGGAAACAAGATGTCAATTCAAATCTTGAAGCAGACTGTAGAAGCTAAAACTCGTAAGCTCAGCGCACGTTGGACTTTCGAAGCTGCACAGGATGCACAAGCACAGCAAGGTATTGATGTAGAAGCAGAAATTATGGCTGCTCTTGCTCAAGAAATTACCGCTGAAATTGATCAGGAGATCCTAGCATCTCTATCAACTCTAGCTGGAACAGCTGCATTGACATATGATCAGGCTGCTGTATCAGGTACTGCTACATTTGTTGGTGATGAACACGCTGCTCTAGCAGTTCAAATCAACCGTGTTGCAAACTTGATTGCACAGCGTACACGTCGTGGTGCTGGTAACTGGGCTGTTGTTTCACCAACAGTACTAACACTACTCCAGTCAGCTACTACTTCAGCATTCGCTCGTACTACAGAAGGTACTTTCGAAGCTCCAACTAACACTAAGTTTGTCGGTACTTTGAATTCAGCGATGCGTGTATACGTAAACGGCTATGCTACAAGCGACGATGTTATTGTTGGGTACAAAGGTTCATCAGAATCAGACGCAGCTGCGTTCTATGCACCATACATTCCATTGATGTCAAGCGGTGTTGTACTAGATCCGTCTACCTTCGAGCCAGTAGTTAGTTTCATGACCAGATACGGTTATGTAGAACTAACTAACACAGCATCATCTCTTGGTAATGCTGCTGACTACCTAGGTAAAGTAGCTGTTTCTTCTGCAAACCTACGTTTCGCATAAGTAAAACATTACTACTTAGTACGTAAAAAGGGCTTGTAAAAGCCCTTTTTTTATGCTTAAATAAAAGTATGAAAGACGAATTTGCAGAAGTCCGAAGTAAAATCAAAAAATATAAAAAAAGATTTCCTTTATTTCTTAAAGATATTCATCGCATAGAAAAAACAGTGGAAAATCATATTAAGTTACACAGTCAACATCTTGTAAAATATAAACAAACACATTCAAAAAAATATCTAGAAAAAGCCGAAAACGAAGTTAAACAAATTGAATATCTTCTATCTACTATTGATAAAATTGAGCTAATGGCACTACTTGCAAAGTAACCTTTGATAAATACTATTGTCTATAAACTAAGTGTGCCGCCAAAAGTGGTGGACTTATGCGGAAACCCACCGCGTAGACCTAGAACGTCAACATAAGGAGAAACAAATGGGACGCCCTATACAAAAAAGAAAAATTGGAACAGGTTCGGCTAAAATTCAGGTATCAAGTGCTCGTTTTACAGGCGGCAGTGTAATTACTGGAGGAAGTGAAAATCCTTTGTACATTGATCGTCAAAGAAGTTCTTTACAATTTATTATCAAAGATGTAAATGGCACAGAAAGTGAAAAATTACAACTTGTCGGTAAAGCTACGCCAGGTGAAGGCCAATTTAACATTATGGTAACACTAGATAATGTTGCTGATAATAATCTTGACGACTCTTCTGTGTATTATGTAGTAAAACTGCACAATAGAACTGTTTCTGTTCAACCAGATGATGATCCATCTAATATGATTCATTTACCATATACACTACAAGCAGGTGAAAATGATCAAGAATTGCTAGGAGACGGATTCACCTTAGCAAATATTGATACACAAAGATAAGAAAGTATGAGTAAATTCATTCAAACAGATGGCGACTTTGGAATAAAAGTCGCAGATGGCGGCAACATACTCTTCGACACTGGTGCAGGTGTCGGAGAAGTTCGTGTTACCGGAAACCTAAATGTTGAAGGTGATACATTTACAGTATCAGCTGAAAACTTACAAGTAGAAGATAATTCAATTGTTTTAAATTTTGGGGAAACTGGTAATGGTGTTAGTCTACGATATGCTGGTATAGAAATCGATAGAGGCAATGCTACTAATGCCGCTATCATGTTTGATGAAAACGATGATACATTTAATTTTGCTAAAGGAACAGCTGATTCGGGTGATTTCGATTTTGAAGATAGTAAAATTAGAGTTAAAGAAATATTAACGAACAGTACCACCGACGAAGGTGATTTAATCTTAATCGGTGAAGGTACTGGTGTAATAAAAGTTATAGGTACTATTAATTACGAAGATCAAGTTACAGAAGATGATGATATTCCTAATAAGAAATATGTAGATGACGCTGTAAGAAATAATCCGACATTCCAAATTGTTGATGATGATACTCGTGTTATTGTAACTGATGTTAATGTACCAGGTGCACAGCAATTTTTATTAGATACTACTGGATACAGCACATTTGGCGAAAGTGGGATATCTGTAATTGTAGATGGTCAGTTGTCTACGCAATTTTACAAAGACTTTGTAATATTCCAAGACTTAGAGTTTAACAGAAACGAAATCACCACCGCTGGTGCAACTAACGAAAACATTGTGATAAGAACACAAGGAACTGGTAAGCTCGAAACAAATTATGGTATACAAATTGAAAAAATTGGTGTAGATCCTGCGTTTGTAAGTGATGCAGTTATTTTATACGCCAAAGAGCCTGACATAGGCGACACAGGATTATACTTTTCTAATTCAGATGAAAGTGCAGAATTAGTTAATAAAAACAGAGCACTATTGTTTAGTTTAATATTTTAGGATAAAACATGTTATATAGTAAATTAGTTACATCAACGTCAACCACAGTGCCAGAACTGGTTTTTACGAGTACAACTACAGGCGACCCAATCGGCGGTGCAATAGTTGGGCAGGAAAATGCTATTACTACTATGGTTTTGTGTAACACAGGAACTCCTGATTTAACAGACGAAAGCGTGAACACAGTAAGTGCCAGCGTTTATCTTGTAAAATCAGGAGAAAGTTATTCTGCGGCTAACCGTATAGTAAGTGACTTAATAGTTCCAGCAGGCGAAAGTGTATTTTTCAGTGATGAAAAAATAATTCTTAGTCCAGGTGATGAAATTTATGTAGGTACAACGTCAGCAAGTTTGCTTTCGGTAACTGTAAGTTCTTTTAAGGTTAATTAAAATGAAATTTTTAAAGAGCCAAACAACTTCAAAATACAGTCCTTCTGATAACACATTCTTTTCTAATCCGTACGGGCGAATCGTAATGGATGCAAGAGGCGGCTTAATGATTCCTAAAGGAACTGAAGCCCAGCGACCTGATTTAGTAGGCGTAAGACAACCAGAAGATGCTAACGGTACCATAAGATATAACACTGATACTAATGAAATAGAAGGATATGTGGGAGGAGCATGGGAAACTATAAGAGCACCAGGTGCTACCACAATATCAATTGAAACATTTGGTCCAGGAGATGCAACAGAAACTACTTTTGGGCCTTTAGCTAATGTTCCAGCAAGTGCTAATAACGTAATTGTGCTTGTAGAAAATGTAATGCAAATACCAACTACTAACTATACTTTAGAACAGAGTGTAAGCGGAAGTTTATCAGGACCGGGTGCACCTTATACAGACGGATGGTATTTACAATTTACATCTCCTGTTCCGTTTAGTAAATTTGTAACGGTATTTTTTGGATTCGCTAACTAATGGCACAGCTTGGTAGAATTGCAGGTCATCTATTACAGGATAATCTTGTTAGAGAAGGTATAGACCTTGCATTTAAAAATACCAGTTTCGATGCAGATCCAATTTTATTTTTAGATATAAACAATGGCAGAGTTGGTTTTAAAACTGACAGTCCTGTTTATGATTTAGACATTAGAACAAATTTAAGCACCACAAATCTAGGTGCAACAAGCCAAGCAGAAATTGATCAAGTTTATATAAATGCTGCAGGTTTTATTACATCGGGTACAGGTCCTATTAATATTTCTCCCCAAGGAGAAAATCCATTAATTATTCTAGAAAGACTGATAAGTGATAATTTACAAATAACTGATAATAAAATTTCTAGTTTTGCAAACAGCAATATTGTATTTGATCCTAATGGATCCGGTACTGTTGAATTACAAACCAATGTTAATATTCAGGGTGATTTAGAAACCACAGGTGATATTAATATTTCAGGTGATCTATCAACTCCGCAAAATATTATAATTGGTGATAGTCCTTTAGATGTAGTACGAATAACTCCAGAATTAGAACAAGGCTTAACCACCGGCGCAGATTTAACATATAATTTAGGTAGTCAAGATAAACAATGGGGTGCTATATATTCTCCAGACATGACTAACATTGCAAATGTCAATCCGGATAGAGCACGAATTTCGTCTCAACTATTAATAGATGGCGTAACAGGTGATATTAATCAGTTACAATCAAATGATAACACAATCTTAAAACCTAATAGCGGCGTCTATAATTCTTTTGAGTTAGCAACAACACTAGATAATCCTAATTTGTATTCAACAACCCAATTTGATAGATTTGGTTTTAATGTCGGAATGAGTGATTCATACACTATCATAAGTGCTCCTCGAGAAGATGATTCTACAGGGTTAGATCAAGGTAAAGTTTATATTTTTAATAATAGCAATGGATCTTTAGCACATACACTAGATAATCCGAACACATCAGGTACACCTAGTAATGATGAGTTCGGGTTCAAAGTTGCAATATCAGAATCTTATGCAATAGTATCAGCTCCGTTTGAATCTAGTAATTCGGGTGTTGCATATATTTTTGATACCGATACCGGTAATTTATTACATACGCTTGTGAACCCTAATGCATATGATGCTGCAACTGGCGACGAATTTGGAAGATTTGGTTTAGCTATAAATGAAACTTATTGTGCAATCAGTTCGGTTCCTGAAAACAATTTAAGCGGTGTTGTTTATGTGTTTGATAATTTAACAGGGGCATTGGTCTACACAATCGATAATCCTAATGCATTCGATACTGAAGTGAATGACAGATTTGGTATAAGTTTAGATTTAAACAGCACTCATTTAATAGTCGGTGCATTTTTAGAAGATCAAGATGGGTTTACTGATACAGGTAAAGCATATATTTTTGATTTATCTGACGGAAGTTTATACCTAACAGTAGATAATGCAGACGATGTATTTGGCATAGATAATGATCGTTTTGGTAATAGTGTTTCTATTTCTGAAAATTATTTTGCAATAGGATCTTACACAGCAGATACAGAAACTAATACCGAAACAGGTGTTGCATACATTTATTCATTTCCTAAAGGAGAATTAATCAATACATTACAAAACCCAAATAATTTTGGAACTGCTGATAATGACCGATTTGGCGAAGAAATAATAGTTACTGACGAATACACAATGGTATCTTCTATACAAGAAGATGACGCAACGGGAACAGACGTAGGTATTGTTTATATATTTCATACTATAACTGGTCAGCTTATAAAAACAATAGAAAATGAAAATGCATTTGGTACGACAAATCAAGATTATTTTGGATTTAGCATTGGTGCTTGCTCAACCAATCTTGTTGTAGGAGCTTGGAGAGAAGACGATGCTGGAGGCAATCAATCAGGTAAAGCGTATCTTTACACCGTAAAAATTCCAAAGGTCGAAATTGAAGATTTAACTTTTGATATTGAAAACACAGTTATATACAATAATTTAAATTCTCCAGTACAATTAAGAAATACAGGCATTGGGTACGTTAGGTTTAGTGATACAAATGGAATAGTTTTACCTAGCGGCCCTAATGCTGATAGACCTGCAACTCCAGAAGTAGGAGATACTCGATGGAATACAGAAGAACTTTATCTAGAGTGTTTTGACGGCACTGTCTACATTACTTCCATTGGACCTGGTGATCCGGTAACTCAAGATGATATGGATGAACTAGGTGTCTTATATAGCTTGTTCCTAGGCTAATTTTACATTTTGACTAAATACTACTGTCAGCGGAGACCAACCGCTGATCTTTTACTGTGGTCAACCCGCAACGTAAGGTGGTTGGAGGGACAGGATCCCCGTGTAAGGAGAGCGAATGGCGATTGGTCGTATTAGTGGTCCGCTCTTAAAAGCAAATCTCGTCCGTGACGGGGTTGATCTGGCTTTTGAGAACGACCTACTCTATCTTGATGTAAACAATGCTCGGATTGGTATTAACAATTCTAACCCTTCCACGGATCTTGACGTTATTGGCACAGCTCGTGCAACAACAGCAGTAGTAGATAATGAGGTACAGGTTGGTGAGTTCACTATTTCTGGAAACACTATTGCCAGCAATTTAAACACAATTAGCTTCCAACCTTCTGGAAATGATCCAGCAATTTATAATTCAAAAATGCAGATTGACGATTTCCAAATTGAAGGAAATAAGATTTCTACGTTTGTATCTAATTCAAATATCGAAATTGAACCGAATGGTACAGGAACTGTTGAAATAATCGGTAATACAAACATTACCGGTGATTTAGGTGTATCAGGAACAGTAACAGCACAAGGTAATGTTGTTATTCAAGGTGATATTACAATAGGTGATGAAAACACTGACACAATAGAATTTAATGCCAGTATACAGAGTGATATTATTCCAGAAACCACAAATACGTTCAGTATTGGGAGTCCTACGGCACGTTGGTCTACTATTCACACGCAGGATTTATTTGCAGATTACTTAAACTTACCTACATTAGATATAGGTGATATCAGTTTTAGAGATAATGAAATTATAGCTAATAACGGATTGGATATTATACTAGACGGAAACGGCACCGGCGGCGTCCAGCTAGGCAACCTTTTAGTTACAGATAACATAATTACAAATGTTGCAAACAATCAAATTACTCAAATAGTTCAAACAGGAACTGGTTATTTCAAGATAGATAGTGATAATGGGTTTGTTCCTCCAAGAGGAGGGAATGAAACTAGACCTACAGCCTATGCTGTTGTAGGTATGACAAGATACAATACAGATGCAAGAGCATTAGAAGTATGGGACGGTAATGCGTGGGCAAGCCCTGCAGGTGCCTCTGGTGCAGTATCAGAAATTCAAGCAAATGACATTGCGGCTACATTTGCTTTAACATTAGGATAAACAAATATGCCAACTATTTTTAGACAAAAAGTTGAAACTGGAATAGGAACAACCCCTGTAGATGTAGTTCAAATACAGCCGGGTATTCGTGCTACAGTTGTAGGTATAAATCTTGCTAATACGACAGAAAATGATCTTGTAGTAGCAAATATTTTTGTAATAGATGAAAACTCAACGCAAGGTAACTATGTAAAAGACATACCTATACCGCCTGCTACAAGTTTAAAAGCAATAACACAAGGTGAAAAACTTATACTTCCTGAAACAGCAGGTATTAGGGTTGTATCAGATGTTGAAGATAGTATAGACGCAACAATAAGTTATGTCGAAATTTCTTAAGGACGGATTATGGCAAATACATATTATTTAGGAAGAGATCCAGAAGCGGTATTAGGTGAGAGTACCCGTTTCTTTTATGCATTAAGAAGAAACCAAGACGGCGAATTATTTTTTCAAAGAATAGATCTACTTAAAGACCAAGATGTAGTAGATATAAACAAAATAGGTATACCAGATGATACCTTTGAAGATTTTGAAGAAGGGATTGATTTTTTTGAAGGTATAGATAATAACCATGTAAATCAATTTCCTAACATTACCTATCCACAATATAGATGGGACGACAGATCAATTTTTTATTACATAGACGAAGAAGGCAGATTTGTGCAAAGAATTAACAGAGGATATGATTATCCGGAAGGTATATCTTCAGATGAATCACAGCCGCCCGTTGCTGATTCAACTGAACTAGGAGGAACATATGGCTGAGTTTAAGTTTAGTAGACTTAGATATAGATGGCGAGGCGAATGGTCTACATCTACAGACTATATTTTAGACGATGTAGTCTACTATCGAGGAAAAAGTTGGGTATGTGTTAGACAACATACAGCATCCGACTTTGCAGCCGATGTAAACTTTAGAAATCCAGGTGACACAAATACTTCTCCTGCATGGTTATTGATGACAGAAGGTTATGAGTGGAGAGGTGAATGGGAATCTGGAGTACTGTATGAACCAGGAAACATTGCATTATTCGGTGGCGTAATTTACCTATGCATCGAATCTCATACTTCATCTAGTTTCAACACTGAAAGTTTTTATTGGACAGTATATGCTTCTGCAAATAAGTGGAGTGAAAACTGGACTCCAACCACAACATACGGTGTCGGAGAAGTTGTAAAATATTTTGGTACGGTATACAAATGTAGAGTAGGACATGATTCTCAAGCTTTATTCGAAGATGACATCAACAAGTGGACTGTGTTATTTTCTGGTGTTGAATACAGAGGAGATTGGATTGCGTCTAGAAGATTTGCAGTAAACGATATTGTAAAAAATGGCGGTACAATTTTTAGATGCGTAGAGGCCCACACTTCAACTACATTGTTTGATAGCACAAAATTCGAAGTAGAATTTTTTGGTAACGAATTCGGCGGGGTATGGAATGCAACCACGGCTTATGCACAAGGATCTGTTGTAAGACACGGTGGATTTTTATATTATGCCAAAACAAACAATTTAAACAGCAATCCAGGCGACGAAGCACTGGCTGGACCTAGTCCAGACTGGGCATTGTTGTCAAAAGGCACAAATCTTAGAGGTGATTGGTCAGCTGAATTAACCTATAAAACAGGTGATGTCGTTCGCAGAGGCGGAACCCTCTATATTGCAATAAACGACTCTTCCAGTGACGGTTCTACGCTGGATTATCTAGACTCTAGCAACTGGGAAGTTGTAATTCCAGGAGACAAATTTAGAAGTTATTGGACAGAAAATACTTCTTACGAATTAGGCGATGTAGTCCTGTTTGATGGAACCTCTTACAGAGCAAACTTTGCACATATTTCTTCGGCAGACAACTTTCCAGGTGATAATGGTAATGCATTGTTTTATTGGGACATAATTTTACAATCTCCGGATGAAACAGGCTTGACTGACCAAGCCGACTTGTTATCCTTCGGTACGACACGATCAATAAAAGGAGACGGAAGTACATTAGGGCCGAAAGGTGTAAATATCGGCAATGAGGATGAGTTGCTTCGTGTCTCTTCGACAAATGAACTTGATTATAGAAAGTGGAGAAACACAAATAGATTTTTCTATGTCGCAAAAGAAGGTGTAGACGACGATCGAGATCCTGATCAAGGTATAAATCCATTTAAACCTTTTAGAACAATTGCTTTTGCTGCGAAGAAAGCAAATGACGGATTTGAAGGAACAACAAAAATCAGTGTAGGGCCTGGAGAATTTAAAGAAGTCTTACCAATTTCAATACCATACAATACGGTTATGCAAGGCAATGAATTAAGATCAACTACGGTTCTTCCAAACGATCCTACCACAGAGAATGTAAATGCTACATTAGTTAGACAAACTTCTGTTTTAAACCGAATAATCGGTTTAATACCCCAGTTAATGATCACAAGAAATGTAGTAAAAACACCAGCAAATATTCTTGATCCTGTGTACCTTTTCGATGAAGTAGCCGGAATAGATGAGTTAGGTAATCCTATAACAGTCCAATCTGCTGTGGTAAGCGATCAAGATACGGTTGATGTTATTCAAGATTTATTCTCTCAGGTTACTCAATATTTAAATTTCTTTGTTCTAGGAGTAGGTGCAAGTGCTCCTGCCATTTCAGGTTCTAATACTCGAATCTCAACAGAAGCAGTAACAAATGCTGTAAGAATTCTAGAAGCAAACAAAGAGTTTTTTGCACAAGAAGCATTTGCATTTTTGACAGCTGAATTTCCTACATACAATTTTGTAGAACAACGTGTAAGAGAGAATATTCTTAAATTTGTAAATGCTTTTGAACATGACATTCAATATCCTGGAAATTATGAAACCTTGCTTGCTGCAAGATTTAGAAGAAATCAAATTTTAGGATCAAAAACTGAAGACATGTTCTATTGCCGTGATGCAACAGGCGTAAGAGATTGCACCTTAGGCGGACTAGAAGGTACACTGAACCCTTCAGGCGTATTTGAATTATTCCAAAGACCCACCGGTGGCGCATATTGTTCGTTAGATCCAGGTTGGGGTCCTGATCACGAAGACTGCTGGATTATGACTCGTTCACCGTATATTCAAGGTGTTACAACAACAGGATATGCAGCTATTGGTCAAAAAATTGACGGTGCTCTCCATAATGGAGGTAACAAGTCAATGGTATCGAACGATTTTACTCAAGTTATTTCCGATGGTATAGGCGCATGGGTAGATAATAACGGCAGAGCAGAACTTGTATCTGTGTTTACATATTATGCTCAGGTAGGATATCTTGCAACTAACGGCGGTATAATTCGGTCTGCGAACGGAAACTGCTCTTACGGAAATTACGGAGCATATGCCACTGGATTTGACGAATCTGAAGTTTATGAAACTGCTATAATTGACAATCAAAGCGAAAATCAAGCTCTAATAGATAAAGCATTTGCCGGTGAAGTAAACGATGAAATATTGGCATTAGAATATCTAAATGCAGGAATAAACTATTCTCAGGCAAATGCTACATTTTTAGGCGCAGGTATTAACGCAGACGTTGAATTTGATGATTTTAGAAACAATGCTATTTTTAGAGCATTTATTTCCAATCCACTAGATTCTGGTGTTCCAGGCGGCGGCGGCTATGCTCAAATAGGTAATAACGCCCAAACTGGTGATGAATTTTCTATTACACTTGCATCTAGTTATGAAGGATTAGAAGAAGAAATATTAGGTTTACGGGTTATAATTACGTCTGGTACAGGAACAGGGCAATACGGTTATGTAAATGCCTACAATGATATCACTAAAGTTGTAACGGTTTACAGAGAAAGTGATAATCAGCCAGGATGGGATCATGTTGTATCAGGTACACCGCCTATAAGACTCATGGATACCAGTACAACTTATCGCTTAGAACCCAGACCTGTAATAGACGATCCAGGATTCTCAGCAGCTAACATTGAATTAGGTGCCCAAACAGTTTGGGCTAATGGTGCATTTGGCGGAATAACTCAAGTTTACTCTAACGTATCTGCTGGCTTAGGTACAGGAGATGTAGAAGAACAAGACGGATTAACTCCAACTCCAGCAACATTTGATGTAGTGCGTAGAGGTGAGGATTATACCGTTACTCTAGCTGACGGCGGCGCAGGTTATGCAGAAAGAGATGTTATTAGGATTCTTGGATCGGAGTTAGGCGGCGTAACTCCTGATAACGATATAACAATCACAGTGATTTCTGTAAGTGATGATTCTACTAACAGCATTTTAGGTTTTAGACCATCGGGTGTTGCACCAACTGGTAGATTTGTGATTACTGCCGCTACAGGTAACACCGTTACTTATTCAGATAACGGGGATGATTGGGAAACATCTGCTTTACCAAGTAACGGAAATTGGATTTGTATAGCAAACGGAAATAATCGTTTTGTTGCAATAGAAGGCGAAGACGGCGCATTTAATCCTTCAAATCAGGCTGCATACTCGTTAGACGGTATATCTTGGACAGCAGTAACTATGCCTTCAAGCCAAAAATGGTCGGATTTAACATTTGGAGATGGTTTGTTTGTTGCTGTATCTAAAACAGCAAATGCAGGAGCTTTCAGCACAGATGGAATAACTTGGACTACAACTACACTACCTACAGCCCCTGATTCTACTCTCAATGAATGGATAGGTGTAACATATGGCGCCGGGCATTACGTAGCAGTTTCTAATAGTAATAATATTTCAGCTAAAGGCACTTACAATCCAGGTACGAATAATATTTCTTGGGAATTGCATATTATGGATGTTATTGATGACTCCAGCCAAAAAGATTGGGTAAATGTCGAATGGGGCAACAACAGATATGTAGCAATTTCCTCACAAGGCGATGTAGCATATAGTTTCGATGGCGATTTTTGGTATCCTGCATCAATGCCATCACCTGACGGATCTTCTCAGATGACGTGGACCGATGTGCTCTACGCAGATGGAATTTTCTTTGCGGTGTGTAACACTGGAGGAAGGACAATCGGCGGCGATGCAACTACAGGTCCGACTACTTATTGTGCAACTTCACCAGACGGTATTGTTTGGACAAATAGATTTATGCAATCTGAAGCAAATTGGAGTGCGGTAATTTATGGAGCTCCTGACACTACCCTAGGCGATTCTGCTATACAAAGTAAGAATCCTATGTTTATTGTAATCAACGAAGATTTATCAAATGTAGCACAAAAAGTATTCACTGGTGCAAAAGCAATAGTAAGACCAGAAATGATTAGTGGTCGAATCATTCAAATTAATTTATTGGATCCAGGAAGTGGGTATAGAACTGCTCCTAACTTTACATTTATTGATCCAAATAATACTGGAGATGTATTTGTTACACCTCGCATCGGCGACGGGGTGCTTGCACAACCGAGTTGGAAAAATAGAGGGTTAGGATATAGAACTTCATCTACAACTGTAAATATTTCTGGTAATGGTGTAGCTGATATTATTCCAATAAACGAAAATTTAGTTTTAGATAAGTTATCTAAATACCCTGGACCAGGCACTCAATTATTAATAGACGGATTATCAGATGTTTATACGGTTATATTAGTGACTGAATTAGGGCAAAACGAGGATGGTACGTTTAAATCTGCCATAACAGTAGATCCTACATTTAGCACAGAAGTTAATCCGGAGCATTTAGCACAAGTTAGAATAAGAGAAAGATATTCACAATGTCGTATTTCAGGACACGACTTCTTAGATATCGGAACCGGAAACTTTGTAGAAACTAATTATCCAGAAATTTACTCAAGTGGTGCGTTTTTCCGTTTTTCTCCAGAAGACGAAGTTACCGAAACAGATGGCGGAAGAGTATTTTATGCATCTACTGACCAAGACGGTAACTTCAGGGCAGGTGAATTGTTTGCTGTAGAACAGGCAACTGGTATTGTAACAATTAGTGCCCAGTTCTTTGATTTAGATGGTCTAAGCGAATTACGATTAGGCGGAATTAGAGTAGGCGGTTCAGGAGTTGTAATTAGAGAATTTTCAACAGATCCCCTATTCACAGAAGATTCAAATAATGTTGTACCTACGCAAAGAGCAATTGCAGCATTTTTGCAAAATCAATTGAGCGTAGGTGGTTCAGAGTTAACACTAAGCAATTTTGTTGCTGGTACAACCAGCATAGGCCCAGATTCAATCGGATCTAGTGTGGGAATTTATACAAGATTCCCAGAAAGATTAAACTTCCAGGCTAATCCAGAAGAATTAGATGCAGAAGGAAATATTATTACAGGACAAGGTGAAGTTAATGGAACAATTCTTGCAAACAAACTATTTTATGCATCGTTTGCAGACGATCCTAACCGCCAAACCTGATATCGGATAAATATGTTAATACGGAGTTTTTTGAATGGCAGAGTTTAGATTAGGTAGAATTAGATTTGTATGGAAAGGTACCTGGATTGGCGGTACTGAGTATTTCGTTGACGATGTTATACGATACGGTGGAAAATCTTACATATGTGTGGAAGGACATACAGCTGATGACGACTTTTACACCGATCTTAATATAGTTCCTACAAAATGGAATTTAATTGCAGACGGTTCAGAGTGGAAAGATGCGTGGGCCGCTGACGAGTTTTATAAAGTAGGCGATATTGTTAGATACGGCGGCTTGCTTTATATTTGCAACCAAGCACACACATCAAACTCCGATTCAACATTATCATTGGAAGCTGATCAAGGTAAGTGGGATGTTTATGCTGAAGGATTTGATTGGAAAGGTGATTGGACATCTTCCCCTGCTGATTTAATTTACAAGAAAAATGACCTTGTTAAATACGGCGGCAAGACGTTTGTATGTGCCGTATCGCATTCTCCTCAAGCTACTCTTGAAGCGGACCTAGGCAAATGGGATGAATTTAATGCCGGTATTAGATATATAGGTGTTTGGGACGATTTATCAGTAGGAACACGGATATTAGTAAACGATGTAATTAGATTCGGTTCTGGACTGTTTATTGCAACTGCTTATCACGAAAAATCTGCTACATTTGAATCAGATGCAAATAACTTTAGCCAGTTTGTAAAAGGTTTCGAGTTTGAAAGAGAATGGAATGCCGATGCAAGTTATCAGCCAGGCGATGTTGTAACTTACGGCGGATATCAATATATTTCTAAGACAACTCACAGCAGCCAAACTCCAACACAAAGTTCAGACAACTGGGATTTATTTAACGAAGGCTTTAAATTTGAAAATGATTGGGAATTTGGTGAATCCTATAAAGTAGGGTCAGTGGTTCGGTTAGGCGGATACACATACGTTGCAACAGCTGATACAATATCGGAAACAGCTCTAGTAACTGAAACAAGTTCTGCTGATAACAGTTTTACAATTGCAGATACTTCTAATTTAGTATCAGGAACTGCTGTTAGATTTACAAATCCAACAATCGGTAATGTATTTGAATCAGGCGATAGTTCAGAAAGTGCAACATATTATGTTAAAAGCATACTAAGTTCTACAAAGTTTACGATAAGCACAGAAGTCGACGGTGTTGTATACACACCAACAACAGATACAGGGTCAATGCCTGTAAGATTTGCATCATTACCGCCAGACGGAAACTTCTGGGAACGACTAAACAGTGGTATTCGCTGGCAGGGAGAATGGCAGGATGATGTACAATATTTCTTAGGAGATGCGGTACGTTACAACTCTAATGCCTATATCTGTATAAAGAATCATAGATCAAATGAAGATGCTGATTCAACAATTGGACCACAAGGTGGCGGGAATGCAAACAGTAGACCAGATTTAGATAATTCAGGCACATATTGGGATATTATTGCAATAGGAAACGAGACATCGGTTTTAAGTGAAGTTGGTGATCTTGTTTATTTAGGCGGTTCTGGTCCTACTAGACTTCCTGTAGGCACAGAAGGACAGATACTCACAGTTAGTAGCACAGCCGAGCCTGAATGGAGAACACTCGGTAGAGTAGATAACTTGTATTATGTTTCTACAGACGGTGTAGATGGCCCAGCACCAGTAAATGGTTTAACACAGGATAAGCCATTTAGAACAATTAGATATGCCGCAGAGCAAGTAGAAAACGGTATTAAAGTTCCTAACGCAAGAAGATTAATTGAACTAAACAGAGAATTTATAAAAAGAGAAATTGTAGAATGGGTGAATTATCAAATAGCAAACGATATCGCTCCGTTTTCGAGTGCATTTGATTACGACGACTCGATTTGCGAAAGAGATATGGGATATTTGATTGATGCAATTGTGTTTGATCTTACCCACGGCGGCAATTTAAAAACTGTAGCAGCCGCTCAATCATACTTTACTCCTGGAGGAGCAAGTTACATTGAAGGACAAACCGCAGAAACTGTTGCGGCAATTAACTACGGAGTTACGCTAATTGAAAATGTATTAAATCAAGTAGCTCCAGAAGAAAATTATCAAGTGCTAAACGGCGACAATTCCACTGCAATAGTTGAACAATTTTTTGATCCTACTATTACAGCTGAAACTGATTATACAAATAATCCTTTCTCAGGAACAGGCTACGACGGCTCAGGCGCATCAACAACTTATCCAGGCGGAACAACGATACCTGGCGGAACGGGAGGTTATTAATAAATGGCAACATTAGTTGAGCAAATTCAATCATTAGCTGGAATTGTAACAGATGCAATTACTGCAGGCAGTGCAGATAATATACCATCGGCAAACACAGAAGAAGTTACAATAGCAGTTAAAACAGGAACATATAGGGAAGTCCTTCCTATTATTGTTCCTTCGCATACAGTTATTCTAGGTGATGAACTGAGATCTATGAATGCAGGACCTGCGAGTGAAATAACTGCTCGTGAAGATGCTTTTTACAGTGTTCAAAGTTTGTCTCACATGTCTGATGTTATACAGGACATTATTGTAGGAAACACAGTAACTCCTACATCCGGAAACATCGAAGCGCAGTATCAATCATTCCCGTTTGCCGATGCTCCGCAACAATATAAACTTAAAACATTGGTGAGTGCAATACAAAATAATATTGATTTTCGCACAGGATTAACAAATGTAGTAGAAAATGCACAACCAGTAGGATACAGTAATACATATCTGACAGGGTATGGACCAGCAGTAACCAATCTCCAAAACAATAAAGAGTTTTTGAAAGAAGAAGTAACCGCATATATTGGCAGAGTTTTTCCAAATCTACTGTACAGCAGAACAAAATGTAAACAGGATGTTGGTTATGTAGTGGATGCTTTAATATATGATTTAACCTACGGCGGGAATCACCAATCTATTATAGCAGGCCTTGCATATTATGACGGTAATAGTGCAACATTGCAGGTTTCTGAATCAGAAAAAGGACCTACTATTGATGCATATGAGTTTCTCAGATCACGTGTAACCAGCGTAATTAACAATGTAAATTTACCCAGTCCAGAACAGACTACAGTTCCTCAATTCACAAATGGAACATCAGGTAGTACCGCTTCAAGAAATGTCGCCACAGCAAACATTAATATCATTATTTCTATAATAAACGGAGGCGTGAATTCTGCTCCAAATATAACAGTTCAATCGATCACAGGCACTGATACACTAAACGCAACAGGCCATGGTTTAGAAGTAGGCGACTCTTTTACTCCTAGAGTGACAAGGAACGGATTTGTTAAAAATCGTAAATATTGGGTAATAGAAGTCCCTACAGCAAATACTTTCAAAGTAAGTGAAACTTATGGCGGAAGTGCCTTAACATTGACAAATGGTACCAATTTAAATATTGTAGGTGATGTGGTAGATTATCCTTTAGCGCAAGACGGCACAAGTTCTACAGCGGCATTGATAACCGCTGCAGAAACACTTGACACAGCACAAGAAGATATTATACGTTCTGTTATCGACGAACTTAACAAAACAGCATATCACTTTGATTTTGTTGTAGATGATACTAATTTAACTAACGACGATTTTCAAGTTTATGTTGGAAAAAACAACATTGTACACACCTATGTAAGTGGAGGACAAGTTACTCTACCTTCAGGTAGTTTGCTAAACATTACTAATTTTGTTTACAATAACGTTACAGGTTTTGCTACAGTTACCACTGCAAGCGACCACAACCTCGAAGCCGGCGACATAGTAGAACTGCGAGAAATAACAGTAAGTTGCACATATTCATCTGGTACACGTGAATTTG
>Ga0209953_1000215_pt1 | contig 22610 bp, 25 predicted proteins | sample SalPonred_H2O_MG_FD_185713 | JGI IMG/M metagenome (GOLD analysis project Ga0209953, IMG submission 185713) | Salt pond water microbial communities from South San Francisco under conditions of wetland restoration - Salt Pond MetaG... | ecosystem: Environmental > Aquatic > Non-marine Saline and...
TTCTGTTGTTTTAACCCAAACACTACCTGATGGTCTTGGATTATCATCGTTTGTTTTCCATTCTGGAACACTTGTGTGGGGAGTTTGCTGAAGCGCAACACCGTATTTGGTGCCAGCTGTGATACCAACCTCATCAAGATTAGCAGTATCTCCAGCAACCACAATAGCGTTTTCGGTTGGATCTGTGTCGCCCGAGCTGTATAGATACAAACTACCAGATATGTTCTTAGCAGATACACCTGAAATATCTAAACCATTGATGTTATCTACCAAATCATCAAGAGTGTCTCCGCCAGTTACAGTAACGGTAGTGCCGTTTAGCACAATATCACCAGAGGTCAGTGTTCCTGTTACAATTACCGAGCCAATTACCGTAGGCCAACTTGCTCTCCACTCGTTTGATCCTACCAATACCCAGTCACCTGCAGCAACACCAACCTGCATGTTGCCTGCTGACTTGTAATAAAAACGTGCAGTTTCTCTGCTTGCCGCAAATCCGTCGCCGCCGTCTACAGTTTCAAACACAACTGCGTAGTCTCCGATCGACCCTACTGCGCCTTTAGGTCTGCGTCCTTGTCCCTGGAACGGTGAAGCTTCAATCTTGGTTGAGTCATCGTCTGTAAGCACAATTGGTGCTTTGTTTGTGAATCTTTGTCCGCCTGTGGTAGAAATAGCCGCGCCATTCCATTCTTGGATTCCCCAAGCTGTGGCTCTGGTGTCTACCCACCATTGTCCGTCATCTGGAGCCGCTCCCGGAGCTTCTGCTTGACCTTCTAATTCGTTTAGATTTACATCGGCTCTTTGTATGAATGCTGAGTTTGATACTCCTAGCAAACTGTATGCCGCCAATAAACCATATTCATTTCTTTCTGAACCATGAATTGGTGTTGAGCTTGCTGTCTTTTCGAAAAACGGAACGCCAAAAATATCGTTCAGTTCTTTCTGGCTGGAAACTCTGTATACGGTTCCAACGTTTGCAGCAAGTGTTCCTTGTGCAGTTCCTGTGCCTGCACCATTTGCTTTGTCTTGGCCTGTTGCAACCACAATTAGTGGAACAGTGCCCGGTGCTGCTGGCGTGTAGAAACTTTCGTCAATTACGGTAACTTCTACGCCTGGTGATGTTAGTGCCATTCCCATATCTCCTGGTAATAGTATGTTGTCTTGTATTTAGTGATAAAAACAAAAAATGCCCGCGTTACAAAGGTTTAAAAGGGGCAAAAAGGTGCGGTTGGTTAAATACGCATATGAGACCACTTTGCAATTGTGGGGCTAGACCCTGCGCTGTTAATTATAAAAAAGCTGGTAAGATATACTACCGCAGTCTGTGTGAAGCGTGCATGAAGCATGGCAGGAATTACGGAGTGCCTAGATGGTTTCGATCCGGCTATCGAATCTCAAATAAGTGTGACAAATGCGGATTTAAATCTAAACACGAGGCTGTGTATAGGGTTTTTCATGTAGACGGCAACCTAGAAAATTGCCGAAGAAGTAATCTTAAAACAGTTTGTGCTAATTGTAGAATTGAATTAAGTTTTCAAAACTCAACCTGGAAACAGGGTGATCTAATCGCCGATTTCTAAGAAGCTTTCAATTTTTGTATACAAGTTGGACAGTGAGCTATTGTTTTGGACAATCATGTCAAACTGAGAATCTAACCAACTCCATTCCGAGCTATGCACATTTAAAATTTCCATTTCGGTTTGAGCTTCCCTAGATCCTTTACAAGCATCAAGTCCTATGTCATACCAAGCAGGAAGATCTCCACGTTGGACCCAGACAATGTGTCCACCTTGATTTTTAATGCTTGATACTTCGTTTGGAAAACGACAATCTGTTATAACAACGTTGGATTTATTCTGTAACTTTCTTTCTAGGCTGCGGATCCAAATTTCATCATGGAATCCTTTTCTGGCAACTTCTGTGCCCCAATATTGTAGCACCCATCTAGGTGTAAGTGTTGGCATGTTTAGCTTGTCTGCCCACCAAGTATCTACTTGCTCTCTCCACTCTCTGGATTCTGTGCTTCGGCCTTCAAGCATTTCACGATCCCAACCGAATATGACACTGACGGCATCCTTGAGATTGCCAGCGAAACTTTCACGGGTATATCCGTGTTCATTAATAAGATAATCAGCCACGGTGTCTTTACCACAGCCTATAAAACCGCAAATTCCTATAATCATAGATTAATTATAACAAGATTGTGCAAAAAGTCAACGAAGTTTTTTGTTTAATTGCTTCATTAGTTTTGCATATGGATTGACCATTTTTGTTCTGCGGGCTTTTCGAGCCTGTCTGACTTTGGTCTTTTGACGTGTTGCTTTCATCTTAGCGGCTTTAGCAGGATTAGGTGCCGCATAGCAATCTGATGGTTTCTTTACAATTCTACCTTTGCGTGGGCCAGCAGGGCATCTAAACTGAAGCTTTTGCGCTCCGCTTTTAGATCTCTTAAATGCTCTTCTAACTTCTGTTATGAATTCTTCTGCTCTCATTATCCTACTATCCAACTGTAGCCTTGGCCGCCTGATACCTGTGTGGTAAGTTCAAGTGTCAATCTGTCAATTTCAGCAACAGCTTCTGCTTTTAGGCTAGCACCATTAAGAGCCGTTCCGCCTTGTGGTCCTGCAATGGTGGCAAATTTTTCTCTTGCTTGTCCTAGCATCATTTTGCAATTTGCTAGTGTGTAATCTTTTATCCACTGCATTGAATATACATCCGACATTATAACATCATCTGGTTTTTCGTTGTATGCCCACAACATTACCAGTTCTTCGCCTCTGGGACGCTGTTGAATAATTAGTTTGCGGTTATGTGGATGCCACGTAAAGTTGATAAAGCTGCCGAACATTTTGCCCACAAGTTCTTGATAACCAGCAAACAGTTCGTATGTCAACAATCCGCCCATGTTGGTAGAGCTTAACAGATAGGTATTGGTGTATGCTAGGTTGAAAGGTTCAAATACAGTTCCGCCAGTTCCGCCACCGCTTCGTGATCCAACACTTCTGCGGAATATCTGTCTTACCTGTTGAACTTCCTTGGGCAGTATGTATTCATTTTGATCTTCTACAAGATACAAAAACATATAACTTTCTTCAACAGCATTATCCGCTCTTTGACGAAATACACCTAAGCTTCTTTCTAATGCTGTTTCATAATGAACAGGATCTAATTCAACATCAATCATGCCGTCACCTAGCATGTTACGACAGTAACTGAATACTTCCTGTTTTTTCTCATCAACTTGACTCATATGCTTATTTATCGTTACGAGCAATTCCGCTAAATACTGATATGCCAAGATTAAGTCTTTACAGGTCCCAAAAGGGCAATGATTACAAATTTTATGATCGTGTGGTTTGGGAGCAATTTCAAGTCGGCGGCACTGATGTTCTAATACATCGTTATTTAGGGCCAGACACAGCAGGGGACGAAACGCCTGCTACTCCTGCTTATCAATCGGATTCTGTATTCAACATACAGGATCTGTTGTTCTTAGAAAACAGAGACAGAAAGTATGACGACGACGTTTATGTTCTTAGAGGAATTTACAACGTAAATGACATCGACTTTAATCTAAGCCAATTCGGACTGTTCTTACAGAACGATACACTATTCGTAACATTTCACATAAATGACACTGTTGAAAAATTAAGCAGAAAGATAATTCCAGGAGATGTTATAGAACTTCCGCATCTCAAAGACGAATATGCAGGCAATGAACTTAACTTTGCGCTTAAGAGATTTTATGTTGTAGAAGATGTGAACAGAGCCGCAGAAGGATTTTCAGCACTGTGGTATCCACATCTATATCGTGCCAAGTGTGTGCCATTGGTTGACAGCCAAGAATTCAAAGATATCCTGGATCAGATTGCCAACGATGAAGACTATCAAGGTGCATATAATCCTAATATAACATATCAAGTGAACGATGTTGTGTTAGGATCAGACGGCACAAAATACATTGTAACACAAGAAGTTACAGGCATAGATCCTACCAGCACGCAAGGCCCGTCTTATTATAGACCTGCTGACACCTTGCGTGATCTCATGAGCACATATGAAAAAGAAATGCAGATCACGCAGGCGGTTCTGGATCAAGCAGAATCGGATGCTCCAAGAAGCGGATATGACACTTCAAAATTCTATACCCTACAAAAAGATTCCGAAGGTAATCCAGAACTAGTAAGTGCAGATTCAGACGAACTGTTGATACCCAGCACGGACGAAAATGGCGATCAACTGCTGGACGATCAAGGTAATCCTGTATACATGGCATACACCGCAGATACAGAATTCCAAAGCGCAGAAGGATCAGCATACAAAGGTTATATCACGGGTGACGGGGTTCCACCAAACGGTGCACCGTTTACACAGGGCATAAGTTTTCCTATAAACCCCGTGCAAGGCCAGTATGCTCTCAGAACAGACTATTTGCCGAACAGACTGTTTAGATTCGATGGTGTGCGTTGGATCAAAGTTGAGGATGATGTAAGAATGACAATGAGCAATCTGGGTGCAAGCGATGTAGCACAAGGTGCAACGTTCGAAGGCAAGGATTCAAGACAGACGCAAAAATCCAGTTTCATAAACAATCCCGCTGAAAGTCAAATTAGTGGAAAAACTATTAAAGAAAAACAAAGTCTTAGTAAAGCACTAAGACCAGAGGCGGACGAATAATGGACTTTTTTTATGATGGCCAAATAAGACGTTATGTTACACAGTTCATGCGTATTTTTATAGGCTTCAAAACCCAGGCCGGCGATGGCACACAAAAAACAGTGCCGGTTAAATATGGCGACATGACGAGGCAGGTTGGCAATATTATCAGAGAAAACTCTGAAAACAAACTGCCTACTGTTCCGGTTATTAGCTGTTACATTACGGGTTTAGAGTTAGATAATACACGACTAACGGATCCTACGTTTATTTCTAAAGTAAACATCAGAGAAAGAGCTTACGATTTTAACGAAGCAGGCGACCCTGTATACACCGGAGCTCAAGGCGGAAACTACACCGTTGAAAGATTGATGCCCACTCCGTTTACACTAAGCATGAAAGCAGAAGTATGGACGTCAAATACTGATCAAAAACTGCAACTGCTGGAGCAGATTTTGGTTCTGTTTAATCCCAGCCTTGAAATTCAAAGCACTGACAACTACATAGATTGGACCAGTCTGAGCGCGATATATCTTAGCAATTTAAGTTTCAGTTCAAGAAGCATACCACAAGGTATTGACAGTGAGATCGATGTTTGTTCTATAGATTTCACAATGCCAATTTATGTAACACCGCCTGCTAAGGTCAAGAAGTTGGGCATTGTTCAAAATATTATTGCAAATATTTTCACAGAACAAGGCGATGTTGCTGACATAGAAACCCTAGTGTATAACACAGGAGAAGCGGCAACCCAAGAAATTATTCCTGCCATAGACTACAGTGTATTGCTACTGAAAGCCAACAACGGACAACCGTATGACTATAATGTAACACTGGTGGACAGAGACGAAGTTGTTGCAACTCTAACCACGCTGGGTATTGAATACAAAATAGGTGATGATATTGATTGGAATTTAATTCTTAGCACCACCGGCGGATACAAAGCCGGAAGCACTATGTATTTTAAACAGCCTACAGGATACGAGCTGGCAGGAACATTTGCAGTCAATCCTGTTGATCCTAGCGTTTTGACAGTAACTTTTGATCAAGACACTATTCCCACAAACACTGTGTTGTCAGGTGTTACTGACCGAGGCACAATTGATGCAATTATAGATCCTTACAAGTTCAATCCGGACGCACAATGGAACGGAATTGCAAACATTCCTTCCGGAACAAGATATCTCATGCTGGACGATGTAAACAACAGTGTCAACGTAGGTCAAACCATAGACATATCTGACGACACCAGCACCAGAGCACAATACGATGGTCCGGACGGATGGAAAGATTTAAATGGCGATGATTCGGTTATTGCAGCAAATAGCATAATAGAATGGAACGGAGAACGGTGGATTGAAATATTTGATCCAGACACAGCATCTAGTTCAACTTATGTTCAGAATTTACGCACCGGTGTCCAATATGTATGGACCGGAGAAACTTGGCTGAAATCGTTCGAAGGTGAATATGCTCCAGGATACTGGAGATTTGATCTAAATCCTGCATAATTAACTACATGCAACAACGTGCAGGACTCTTATACCTAGCCAAAGATTCGGGCAGAATTTTACTGTTTTACCGGGACGGCAGATGGACCGTCCCTACATTCGAAAGAACAGGAACATTGTTAGAAGATGTAGCCGAAATTTTGCAAGAATACGGCGATGGAAAAATTGTTCCTATAGAACTTTATCTCAGCAAAGACAATGGATTTGCATACGGAACTTACATATGCTTGTGTGACAAAGAATTTTTGCCCAACGGACACAGAACTCTGTGTTGGGCAAATATGGCCAATCTTCCGAAGGGTTTGCATACAGGGCTAAAAAATACATTGACGAATCACACTATACGTGTTAAAATAGAAACTATAATGGAGCTTAACAATGTTCAGTCTTGAAAAAAGTGAAAGATTTCAAAAAGAATATACAGATTTTTCTCGTCGTGCAGAAAAAGTAGAAAACATGCGTGTAAGAGGCGAACTGGATACATTATTAAAACAATTGCTAGCACAGGTGCGTATCATAGACATGGAACACAAAAACGTTATGTCAAAAACTGGTATAGCAGATACCGTTTCTGACAGTAGAACAAAGTTAGCTTCTATTAGAAAGAAGATTACAAAGTATTTAGAAGATTACGAAAACAGCTTAAATTGAACTGAATGCCTTGATTGTAATGGCGCCTACCATGCTACCGTGTATTGAGCACTGATATCTGTAGTTGCCTGATATTGAGCTGGGCACTTTCCAATATAGCGTTCCTGACTGTTGACCCTGTGCGCTCGACCCAGTGCTTACAGTCCCTGTAGTTGAAACATGCACAAGTCCTGTGCTATAGTTACTAGCAGCTCCGTCTTGTATCAAGAAAGGATGACCTCCTATGGCATCTAGGTCAAAAGCAATTGTGGTGCCGCTTATAGCAAATATAGTAGGGTTATTAGTTGCTCCATATTGATCGAATGTGTATGCACTTGCACCAACATTATTAACCACTAATCGTGTTATAGCCTGCAGATATATTTTGTCAACACGCAGACTTGCGGTGGTTACATCTCCGAGATCCGTAAAGTCAGAAGCCGCACTGCTTGAGATTGTGACAGTATCTCCCAGTATACTGGTCGATATGCCAGTTCCGCCTGCTATTGTAAGTGTGTCCGTTGTAGAGTTAGCAGTAGTAGACCCACTGTCCGCATCTACAGTTGCAAAGAGATTAGGTGAAGACCCTGAATTAGTAATTGTAATGCTGTCGCTACCGGCGTCAGTTGTTATATCTATTCCTGTGCCAGCAACCAGTGTTAGGGTATCGGCAGAGCTTGCTGCTACAACATCACTCTCTCCACTAACGCTGATTGTTTCAAACGAATTGCTTGCTGTAGAAGCCGCACTTATGGTAATTCTGTCATTGTCTGCGTCTGTGGTAAGTGTTACATTTGTGCCTGCTACTAGGGTAAAAGTATCTCCAACAGCATCGGCAACAACATTGTCTTGTCCGGTGATTGCGATAGTTGAAAAACAATTCTGGCTGTTTGTGATCGTAATATTACCTTCCGCATCACTTGTGGTATCGATGCCTGTTCCGCCTAAGAACAGTATAGATTCTTGATCCGTTACAGTTCGTAAGGTAGAATCATCGGCACCCACAAATATTTCAGTTTTCGTTTCAGTTGATCTTGTAACCACAGGACTGCCATTAAGGATAAGAGTCGTGCCGTCGAATGTAAGATTCTCACCTGTATCTTGAACAACCTGTCCTGTGCTGGCATATCTTGCTAACCTATCTGCCTGTCCGGTGCTTACACCGCTTGCTTCCCCGCCTTCAGTAGTTGCTGAAATTGTTATCGAATCACTGCCTGGACTAGTGGTTATGGAAATGTTTGGTCCGGCAACTAACTGAAGGGTATCTTCTGCTTGATCTGCAACCACATTGCTCTGACCTGACACTGCGATGGTGTTGAATGCCTGTGTTGTAGGTTGCGCTGACAGTGTTACGGTATTAGACTCACCGTCTGTGGTAATTGTTATATTATCGCCGATTAATGTTAGTGTGTCTGACAATTGCGCGGCCGTAATTGTATCCTCTCCACTTACAGCTATGTTTGCAAAAGAATTTTCAGTGTTCGCTACAGTGAATGTGCCGCTTGAATCGTCAACTACACTTATGCCTGCGCCTGCTACAACAGTTGTATTTGAAATTCCGGATAGATCTGGCAAATTGAGCAGATCATCATACGAACCGCTATACGCTACCGCGCTAAGTGGATCAGTATATCCTGCACCTACAGCATCGTTGTATGAAGTGTCAGTTATTAATTTACGCCATTCGCCGGCATGCGCATAGTATAGTGCACCTGTTTCATGAACGTGCATGGTCATGCCATGATAAGTTGCTGGGCTGTAGTTGCTGAGATCTTCCTCTAGCTGTATAGCATTGGCATATTTAATTATGTTGTTGCCAAAATCATATTCGCCTGCGGCCCAGGTTAAATCTTCGTTGGTTTCATATGGTATTTGATTGCCGCCACCGACTGCATCCAATTTAGTTGAAAAATCACTGTTTGATACATTTGATAGATCGTTCTTGGCTAGACTTACCCCGCTCTGTGTATCACCATCATACAAACGCAGAGTGTTTGTATCTCTGTCATAATAGACTTCGCCGCGGCTTCCAAATTTTCTATCAAGAAATTCGCCGTCTCTGGGTATCAGTCTGAATTGGTTTGTTATGATCGGTTGTGTCATGGGTATCCCGGCTTTACAATTATTTATCGGAAATTTATTAGATTAAAGAATACATAATTGTTCTACCGGTAAGCAACTATCTAGCCATACAAACCAAATATTGTCCAGGAGCAAAGTGGGTTGTATTATTTGAACCTCGCGTTCCGAAGTATCCAAAATTATTCTCTGAACTTATTGCGCCTGGCACTCCGGAAACGCTGCTGTCCCAATGAGGATCGTAGATCGAGTTGGTATTATACCACCAGCGCATGTCATAGGTTCCACCTCGCCATGGTTCAGGACCGTTGTTTCTTGCATAAAAACCGCGCACCCTGCCATAGCCCGGTATGGTGGTTCGCTGTGATCCCGAGCCATACAAAAAGTCTTCGGTATCATTTTGCGGTAAAACAACAGCAAAGTTGTTTGCGGAGTGTTCGTCAAAAGGACCGCCGCCGCTTATGTATAATAGATATTCTCTATTGGCTACATTTCTTTTCCATGAAAGGCTTCCTGGGCTCCATAAAGCAAAGTTGAACGCTGTGGTATTATATGCAGTTCCGTCGTTATTCCATGCTCTGGAAATGTTAGTATTATTACCCTGGGCATAATCATAGGATCTGATACAGGTCCAACCGCCGCCTTGGGTCGTAAAATCACAGTATGTGTGAAACGCAGAATCAGAGGCGCTTGGTTTGATCCAGTAAAAACCGTTTTCTCTTACGCCGTAGTTGTCTCTTAAATCTTTGGCACTTAATGCAGGGTTACTCTGTGTAAGTCCGGGAATTCCCTCGCCGGTTCGTCGACCAATACGAAATTGGCCGCTGTTATTGTTTCTAAATTCTAATCTTTCTGTATCAGTGTTGTAGCGAATATCCCCTTCGGTATTACTACGCTGTGCTGAAGTTCCGCTTGGTAATATCAAACTGTCGTTTGTATCAAATACTGTGTTTTTTAAATCTGCCATACAATTATTTATACGACTTTATTTTAAAAATGCACCTAGATTAAAACTTATTGAAATTCTAAGGTCTTCACTACTATTTGGTTCTACAGCATGCATGATATCGGCCATCCAAATTAATAAATCTCCATCTTTAGGAGAAATTGACCTCACAGGGTTTAATATGGGATTTTGAATGTTTTTTAGAAAAATTTCAGGAATATGCAGTATGCTTGGTTCAGTTTTATCTTTGTTTGGCTCTTCTCTGCTCTGATGGAAAAGTATGTTTCCGCTGTTGTCAGGAACATTTACATAGTATGCACCTGTTAACAGGCAAGGATTTATTAATCTATCATATGCAGGTGCGTCAACATGTTTGTGAAAAACATTAAATGTGTTTGTAAAATTTATATTAAACCAAATGTTCATTATTTTCAGTTCAAGTTGATTGACCAGTTCAATTTCATCACCGACAATTTTAGCTTTCTCTTCAATCATTCGGATTAAAAATTCTAATCTTGCATCCTCTTTTAGATTAATGCTGTGATAGCCTCCCCTATTTGAGATTGTTTGTCCTTGAGGGTTTGAACCATACACTTCCATTGCAGTGTCTCTGAGATTTATAAAGTGCTTATCTTGGTCGGCGTAACGCCAAACATAATCGTAGGTTAAATCTAATCGTTCCATAATATTCCCTTATGCAGGAATATTTACCCATTTATTTAAAGGACAGGTTGATCCTGAAAATCTTGCCTTTGCAGGAATGAGGCAAAAGCATTCTTTGCACTGCATTGTTATCGGTATATATCTGTCACAGGTTTTACAAATATTGTGTCGGCTGTTTATAATTTTTTCGTCGACAAACGCTGTGTCTTTCCAATGCATTAACTCTTTGCCCACCAAAGCCAATACATCCAGTTGTTTGAAGTTGGGGAATTAATACCCCACGTGCTTGACCAATTTGGTTCTGAAAAGTTTCTATTTGAATAGTTAACAGCCATATCTTGATTTCCGGTCCATGCATGATGCTCAATATTACAACCGTCCGATCTACACCCCAACGCATTTATCACAGCCATGCGCTGGTTTTCACAGTTTGCCCTGCCAAAATCCAGCTGATTCGAAGTTACCAATTCGCCGACCGGTCCTGATCTATATCTGTCTTTGGATTCTTGGGCACTGCCTTTGATAAAGTTTAAACCTCCAATCAACGTCCTTCCCGAACCGCCGGTTGTGCTTAAATCCGGACCGCCGTTGCCGGATAAAAAGCTAGAAAGACTTCTACCTCTTCCGTTTTGATTTAACCAACCACTGTTGGTATATGCTATTTCAGTAGACGCACCAAAATAGTCGCCAGATATGTCTTCATCCTGAAAACCCTGCATGATGCAGATATCATCATAGTCATAATCAAACCACAAGCGGCCCTTGTATGTCTCCTCCCTGTTGGCGGTTTCTGGAGTGCCAAATGTAGTCGTGTTTATCCAGTTGGTATACCATGTTCCGGGTGGGCCTGCTCGTTGTCCGTGATCTAAAGTTGAAGATATTCCTGCAATTAAAATATAAGCAGTTTCGTTTTCTGGATTTACAAACAATTTTGTTCGTATTACATTACCACTTTTGTCTGTAACATAGATGTTTCCACTCTTTTGTCCTATTGCGTTTACTATGGTAGTAACGCTTGTGCCAGAAGGGATAGCTCTATCAGGCGAAGATCCGTCCAAGCTGGCTACCCTAAGCCAGCGTGCACCGTCATAAATTTCTAATTGGCCTTCATCTGTATTATATCTAATTTCTCCGTTGGATGGCGAAACAGGACGCTGTGCGGTTGTGCCAACAGGAATTGTTATCGCGCCGGTGTCGTCAAATGTGGTTTTTTGTAAAGTTGCCATGATCTAAATCCTGCAGTCCGTATCTTTCCAGAGTCTTTCTAGCGGTGTCTGAATCTATTTTGCCTATTCCAGCCAATACCCAATTATACAGCGCACTTCCTGCACAACCAAAATAGTGATCTATCGTTAATGCACTAGGAACCTGGTTTTTTGCTACATCTAAAACATATTCAGCACCTGGCGTTAGTGTGTTTCCTGCTGTGATATGTCGCCAAAACTCTGTATCAGTTCTTCCGCCCATATAATGAACCACCAAAAAATCTCTCATATCGTCGTAGAGTTTTGCCATATGAGAATTATATTTTTCAATGCGTTGTGGTAAAATAGTATCTTTTGAGTCATCTTTTAGATATTCTAATGCAAACACAACGGTTTGCATGATTGTGCAGTGGATGCTTGTTGCCTCTAACGGTTCTGAAAATGCCGCTGCCAAACCTAATGCTAGACAGTTTCCTTTCCATAATTCTTCACTGCGACCGCTGTTGAACTGGAATTCCCGCTGTATCTTAACATCGCCATACAACTGTCTAATTTCTTCGTGTGCTTGTTCCTTCGTGCAAAAATCACTAGAGTAAACATATCCACAACCATATCTTTCAGCCGTTGGAATTTTCCAACACCAACCATTATTCATTGCTGTGGCGGTTGTTAAACGTTCATAGTTTGGTTCTATAGGCATCCTAAATGCGATTGCAGAGTCAACAGGCAGATTTTCCTTATAAGATTTCCATTTCATGTCCATTGCACCGCACAGTGTTCTTTTAAACCCTGTGCAGTCAACAAAAAAATCTCCTTCTATTTCTTCGCCGTTTTCGCATACCAATCGCTTGATAGTATTTGTTTCTTGATCAACATTTACACCCCATACGGTGTTAACAATTTTCTCTACACCGCTTTCTATCGCAATTTTTGAGAAGTAATCACCTACCTTGAATGCATCAAAGTGATAACTTCCAGATCCCCAAATTCCTTTTTCCCAGTTTCTTCCCAGTTGTGAAGCACGATGAAGATGATCTGGATCATGCATAAGTTGTAAACAGAATTCTACATCAGGGACTAGACCGTTTGTGCTAGAGCCATCTAACGGTGCAAAGTATGAGGAACCGTCGCCGGTCCAGTTTACGTGCTTGATGCCTGATTTGTGTGTTGCATTGGCATGCTCAAAAAACTGTTTTTGGTCGATTCCAGTATCGAACCAAACATTATACAAAAAATCATGCAACAATCTTGTGCTGCCTTCGCCTGCGCCTACAATTGGAATACTGTCTGATTCAACCAGCACCACTTTATGTTTTCCTGGTTGGGCCCTTGCAAATGTAAGTGCTGCCATCCATCCTGCGGTTCCGCCGCCGACTATTACTATTTTCATCTGTTTATAACTCCGATTATCTTACCCAAACAATGCCAGGGTATGCTTCAACAACACCCGAATTAGACCATTCGCCTACACCGCAGCTCCATGTTCTCCCTGGATTGCCAGCGCCGCCGCCGAAACCAAACCCTGAATCTGAGCCACTGAATGTGGTATTTCCTTGTGTATATCCGCTGCCATTATCAAGCGGACACCCTATTCGTGCGCCGGCTCTGGCTACATGAGAATGACCTGCATTGTCAGGATTTTGTTGCGACCCATTATTAGCCCAGGTATTTATACCATATCTCATAACATAGTCTTCGGACCCGCTTTGATCTCCGAATTGTCCATCTGTGCCAGAAAAATAAAAACTAGAGTCAAAATACCTTACGCTGGTTCCTAGGCTAGGTGTTTGACTGTCGCTTCCATATGCATTTCCATTACCAACACTGTTTAGATTCATTGCGTCTACCATTGTTCTTGCGGTGGTAAAATTCATTATCGCAGGAATAATTCCGTTCATGTCTAATAAAACATGATTGAAAGGATAATAGAGATATGAATAATACTTGCTCCACATGTTCGACAGTAGATTAAAATCATTCCAATTCCATGGCTCATTGTTTGTCCAATAAGCACTGCCACTAGGCATGTCTCCCCTATTATGAACTTTGAGTATTGCAACCCAATGTTCATTTTGGTGCCAATTAAATTTTGTATATGCCTGATATGTTACACCTTCGTGCTGATACCAATAAGGACCGTCGCCCGCATCATTGTTGTCATCGTAAATTTGCGATGCTGAAGTAGCTGGGTTCGCTTGATCGGTGCCTACTGGCAATGTGATGTTTATCCAGTTTGTGCCGTCATAAAATTCGGTGGCATTTGTGTCTGTGTTGTAGCGTATCATACCTTGCGATGCAGGATTGGGCCTCTGCGCAGTTGTGCCCTTGGGCAACACAATGCTTTCGTTGGTATTAAATGAAGTTCGCTTGAGCGTAGCCATCATCTTACCTCTTAAGATCGTCTATTTGTTGCTTCAGTTCTTTTACCGCTTCAATTAGATATGCTGTCAATCTGCTGTAGGCCACACTGTTAGGATTCTTATCCTTGTCTAAGGATACAAGTTCAGGCAAAATTTCGGATACTTGTTCTGCTATCAACCCTGATTCTTGCAATCCCGTTTGCTTTCTGTTATATTTCACTCCAGCAAGCTGTGTGATTTTATCAAGCGCATCGGTTATAGGCTCTATATTTTCTTTGTAGACCAACGATGACGTTTCGACTATTGTATCCGCTTGCATTGTGCCTTCTACAGTAAGATTGTCAACTTCTAATGTTCCTGTGCTTGGAACAAATTCTAGTTTTCCGCTAGTTGTTCTGACAGCATTGGCAACTCCTGTTGTAGCTGTGCTTAAAAGAGGATAATGAGTATTTGAGTCTGTTGTATTATTTGATATAATTGCTCCTACAGCCGCAAAAGAAAGATTTCCGCTTCCGTCGGTTACTATTGCTTCTAAATTGTTTCCATCAGCTGTTGGCAAAGTCCATGTAACATTACTAGGAACAGTCGCGGCGGCTTTAAATCCTACATATCCTGTATTATCCGAATCTGCAAAACGCAAAGCACTTTCTTCATTCAGTTGTGCATTGCCTTCTATTAACACTCTACCAGTTCCGGTTGGGTCGAGTATGATGTCCGCATCGTCATCGGTGGTAATAGTTGTGTTGTTAGATGCTAGCAACCCACCGAATGTGGGTGCGCCAATTCTGCCTGAGGAGGTTCTTCTTCCCATTTTTAAAAGTTCCTATGGTTTATTACTAAGTATTTATGCATCGAAAGAGAGAAATTTAAATATGGATAGTTTACAAATATATATATGTAACGAAAACAAAATTCCAAATCTGTTTTTTTTAAGATTTCTTAAAGAATTTCTCGATTTACATCCTGAAATTAGAGACAATCGATACCCTGCTAAGTATCTTAATTTTTTATTAAAAAATATTTACAAATGTAAAATTTTAGTTGCCGACGACGGGAAGGTAATATTGCGTTTTAATAAACGCATAGACAAGACACATTTTTTATTAAAGTTCAATAGTTTATATTAGAAATTTGTAACGAAATTCCTAAATTTCTAAATTTTTCTTTAATTTTATATACACCGTGTTCACCTGAAAATGTTTCGTAGCCTTCGGTATCACTTAAAAACAGATTATAGGTTACCAAGTAATATTCTACTAAAGGCTTGTGTGCTACGTATAATCCTATGAATCCTGGACTATAGTAAAGCTGTTCCCATAATTCAATTTCTTCAATCGTAAAATTTCTATGAATCGGTTTCATAGTTGCAGATACGTTTGCGGGTAATGTCCCTGTATTTAATGGATTCGATTCCCACGGATTTTGAAGAATGTGTTTAGTAGTTTTCAAAATAGCCATAATGTATTTAGATCATTTTTCCAACAAATAAATAATTTTCTTTAAGGATATCGAATAATGAGCACTAGAGTTAACGGACTGTTTCCTGGAGAATTACAACCAGATCAAAGTTTAGCTGGGGGGATCGATATTTTTGAAAATGCGTGGAAAAATCCAAAATATGCTATAGATCAGGTAGAATCTGTTTGCAGCGATCCCGAAAAAGGCGTATATTGGCAACAAGCAGAAACAGTAGGTCATGGGCCTATACAGGACATGCGAACAAATCAGATATGCCATATTACCTATCAAGCAGATGTTACCGGCAACGGTGTAATGCAAAATATACATAATCAGTTCTACGTTTTACTATTAGCTGCGTCAATTCCGTATGCAAAAAGATACGGAATGGAGGAAGGTCTATTTCATGAACAATATTCAATGTTACGTTATAGACAAAATCAGGAATATAAAGCTCATTATGATAGTAACACCGGCATGGGAAGAGCTATTTCTGCATTATGTTATCTCAATGATGATTATAAAGGCGGAGAATTAGAATTTGTAAACCAAAAAATACAAATTAAACCGAAAGCAGGAATGTTAATATTATTCCCCTCTAATTTTACGTTTTCCCATAGATCAATGCCAGTTACTCACGGAACAAAATACGCTATGGTGACCTGGATACGGGATAGAGAGTTTTGATAATAGATCTGAATGTTAAATATGTCAACAATCTACCTGTAGCTATCTTCGATAACTTTTATAATGAAGAAGAATATCAAAGAATTTTTAATGAATTACTGTTTTTAAACGGGCCTGAAAAATTGTTAGATCCGGAATTTTCCGGATCTGCTTACGATTTGGATGATAACAACAACAAGATTTATCGCAAAAAAAATAAAGCTACATTTTTAGAAGATGTCTATCATGATAGAAGATATTCGGATATTTTAAACATAAATCGTAAATTATTCAATCCTAACATTATTGAAAAATTAGAAGAAATAGATTTGTTTTTTAGATATCTAAAAATATCTAACAGAGATACAACCATGATTAGTTATTATGAAAATAATGACTATTATAAATTTCATAGAGACGATGCTGTTTTAACTGCATTATGTTGGTTTTATAAAATACCAAAAAAATATTTTGGCGGAGATCTTGAACTTGAGCAAAACGTTTTTATTGAAAGTATTTGTAACAGATTAATTTTATTTCCGTCGATTATCGAACACAAAGTAACAGATGTAAACATGGACCCTGAATTTTTAAACAACAACAACGGCAGATTTACAATGACCCAGTTTATCTTCATGGAGCGCAGTAGTGAAAGAGAGAATTAAATATAAAGTTATTGATAATTTTTTAGATGCAGAGCAGTCTGATAAAATAGAGCAGTATATGTGCGTGTGGAATGATTTTCCGTGGTTTTTTAACAAAGAAATAACTTTTGCAGATAATGAAAACGAAAATTACTTTTATTTTATACACATGTTTTATCGTCAATTCAATATTTCTAGTCAATTTTATAAAGAATTAGTAGAACCGATTGTCGACAAAATCAATCCTAGAGCTTTGATAAGAATAAAAGGAAATCTTTACCCTAACCTCAACGAACCAATTAAAGGCGAGCTACATAGTGATTATGATTTTAATCATCATGGTGCGATCTATTTTGTGAATACCAATAATGGTTATACTCTTTTAGATGATGAAATCAAGATCGATTCTATAAAAAATAGATTATTACTTTTCGAACCTCATGTTCCACACAGAAGTGTAGGATGCACAGATAACAAATGTAGAGTAAACATTAATTTTAATTATTTTTAATATGAAAATTATCACTTTTAAAAATCAAGAGCCTGTTACCGATTTTGCACCTGTGTATGATTACTCTATGTGTGAAGTTTTTCTGGATAATATTGATAATAATGCATTGTCTGATTTGATCATGACCAAAGAAAAAGAAATAATTGAACAAACTTTACCTGTTGATAGTTCAAGTCCGGATGGATATACCGGGTTAGGAATAAACAGTTTAACATCAAGATACACAAGATTCAATGTTATGAAGTGGCGCAATCCTTGTGTCGTTGATTTAAAAAATGCAATTTATGAATCATATTTAAAGTTTTTAGAATATCATCAAGTCAAACGTAGAAAAGTTTGGATAAGTTGTTGGGCCAATGTTCTGCGTTCAGGAGAAAGTATACAACCTCATATCCATTGTGTTGACGAATATACATATTTGAGCGGAAATTATGTGGTTCAAGCAGAAACTACAAAAACATTTTATTTAAATCCTATAAATCAAATTAACGAGCCTGCAACTTATGAAGTTGTAAATACTCCTGGAAATCTAGTTATCTTTCAATCAAATATACCGCATTTTACCGATATACATACTAGTAACGAACCAAGAATAACGATAGCATTTGATCTTATAGTTGACGAAATGGATACCACGGTTAATACTGTGTTATTCGATGGAGAATAATAAATGAATTTTGCAAATAATGGATATTTTATACAGAAACAGGTTTTATCTAAAGAAATTGTCGAATTAATAACACAATATGCGCTGTTTGACGAAATGCAGAATCCTAGTATCGGTGATGAACAAATTAAAAATGCACATAGCAGATATGCTGACCCTTTAATGGAAGCTGTATTACTGAAAATACAGAAAACTATAGAGTCTATTACTGATTTATCGTTGCACCCGACTTATTCTTATTATCGTATCTACAGAAGTGGTGATGAACTTGTTAATCACACAGATAGACCATCCTGTGAAATTTCTGCAACAGTATGTTTTGATTATGAATACTCAAATAAAGATTTTCAATGGCCTATATATATGAACGGAACGGCTTTAATATTAGAGCCTGGAGATATCGCGGTATACAGAGGATGCGAAGTTCCGCATTGGCGAGATAAATTTATAGGAGAAGAAGACGATTGGCATATTCAAGGTTTTTTCCATTATGTAGATGTGAATGGTCCTTACGAAAATTACATGTATGACGGACGCTCCACAGTAGGAGAACTGAAAACAAAACAAGAATATAAAAATCAATATCCTGACTACATAAAAATATTATGATCAACACAGAAATACAAACATGGTTTCCTAAAAGTGTTTTTCAAGCCGAAAACGTATTAACAAATAACCAATTAAAAAATTTGTATAATTTTTTAACTCCGTTTTTTGAAAAACAATCGTTACGAACTGGCATGTTAAATGTAGATTCGACACATAGTATGTGTAATCTAAATAATTATGCCGAAATACAAGAATTAAAGAAAGAAATATTGTTTGCTGTATCTAATTTTGCATTAGCCATGGGATATTCTGAAAAACAAATTTCTACTTTGTCATTCATAAATATATGGGCTAATAGGTCATATCAAGGAGATTTTAATTTCCCACATGTGCATTCTGGAAGCCAATTCTCTGGAGTATTTTACGTTTGTGTTCCAAATAATTCAACAATTACATTCTATAACGATATGACAAGAACACTGATCGAGCCAGAAAATTATAATGAATTAAGTTTTAACTACGTAAGATATAAATGTGTAAAAAATTCGATTTTGGTTTTTCAAAGTAATTTTTTACACGGTAACGAATTCCAAGATGAAGGCGAAAAAATTGCTGTCTCTTTTAATTTAAAAATGGATATTATATGAAAACTGAAAATATAGTAATTGTTGGAGGCGGATCCGCCGGATGGATGACTGCTGCAACATTGATAACAGCCTTTCCTAAAAAATGTATTACTGTTGTAGAGTCGCCGGATGTCCCTACAGTAGGCGTAGGTGAATCTACAATTTTAGGAATACGAAAATGGGCAAGATACATCGGATTAGATGAAAAAGATTTTTTAAAACATACTGACGGATCCTATAAACTTAGCATTAAATTTACAAATTTCTATAAAAAAGATAGTGGCGGATTTCATTATCCTTTTGGTAGCCCAATTACAATGAGTGATAGAAATCCTGTATCGGATTGGCATTTTAAAAAATTTTTTCACCCAGAAACAGATGTCGAGGATTTTGTTAGGTGTTTGTTTCCGTCTGCGGCGTTATTTGAAAATAATAAATTTACAAAAGACTACCCCGATATTTTTGATGCAGATGATGTAGTCGCATATCATTTTGACGCAACTAAATTTGGCATTTATTTGAGAGACAACATCTGTATTCCTAACGGAGTAAAGCACGTAAAGAACACAGTAAATCACGTCGAAACAAGTAATCAAGGAATTGATTTTATTGTTTGTGACAATAATAAAATTTTTGCTGATTTATTTGTGGATTGCACTGGTTTTAAAAGTTTACTCTTAGAACAATCCCTACAGGAACCATTTGAGTCATACGACAAAATTTTACCTAATAATAAAGCATGGGCAACAAAGATAGATTATAAAGACAAAAAACAAGAACTAGAAGGATTTACAAACTGCACAGCAATACAAAACGGATGGTGTTGGAATATACCTCTTTGGTCTAGATTAGGAGCAGGTTATGTATATTCTGATAGATATGTGTCTGATAAACAGGCGCTTGAGGAATTCAAAAATTATTTAACTTCTGAAAAAATGCAGGTTACTAGGACGCCCGAAGAAGTTGATCAACTAGAATTTAAAAATATATCAATAAAATCGGGCATACACACAAGAACATTTGTCAAAAATGTAGTAGCAATAGGTCTTTCTGCTGGATTTATTGAACCTTTAGAAAGTAATGGATTGTTTTCTGTCCACGAGTTTCTTTTTAAACTTACTGATATACTGCAAAGACAGGAAATAAATCAGTTCGATAGAGACATGTATAATATTAGCATAAGAGACATGTTTGATGACTTTGCAAAATTTGTATCATTGCATTATGCATTATCGCACAGAGACGATACCGAATATTGGAGAGACATACAGACAAGACAGTTTTGTGACAAACATGGAGATCCGTATTTTCCTTATATTGGGAGAACCGACGCCTATTACAATATGTCATGGAGATATATGACAGAATGGGGACATCCTAAAGACAGTGTAATGAATGGAATTACATATATTTCAACTGGAATGCATGTTTTTATGATGAATAAGTATAGGGTAGATGATTTAGAATATAGGACAGGACGTAATTTCGAAATCGAAATAAATTCAATAGTAGAACAATGGGAACAACTGAAAAATAATTGGCAAAAAATATCTGCCGAATCACTAAGTTTATATGATTATTTGAAACAAGAAATTCATAAATAAATCTTTTTGGTTGTATTATTGGTTTCATACAACCAAAGTTTATCATTTTCTACCCATTCAAACGATTCTTTTAAATTGATACCGAAATCTAAAGCACGTTTTTTGACCGCATGCTGAGCACCGGGCCCGTAGAATGTTTCATATATTCTATCGTGATATAAAAACTTGTCAATAACTCTTGCATCGTTTTTAAAATCTAATCCAGTAGTAATCATATAAAATTCAGCATAAGGTTGCCAAGAAGCATATACTCCTATTCCTGCAGAACCTTCATGTAAAACTTCCCAATAATCAACGTCTTCTACTTTTAGTTTTCTTTTGTAGTCCCACGGTTTGCTTGGGGGCAGCAGTAATTCGCTGGTCTCGAACCATTTTTTTTCAAATGCTTCGTCTTCGTCTGGTTTTTTAAGTATATTATATGTAGTTTTGAATTGGGGCATTATTAACCTTATGCAATGTATCTTACAATAACAACACCAGAACCACCATTGCCGTTTTGACCTGCTCCTTGCGGGCCACCTTGCCACCCGTCAGAGCCTCCGCCGCCGCCAGTGTTTGGCTGACCTGGTTGAGCTGCACTACCTTGAGGACCAGTTGATCCCCCGTTTGTTCCTGTGCCGCCACCGCCTGGGCCACCAGATCCGGCATTTGATCCAGGACTGTGATAACCGCAACCGCCTCCGCCGCCTCCGCGCTGAACAGGAGATCCGCTAATTGAACTATCTAAGCCAGCTCCGCCTGGACCTCCAACCGTTGCATTTGTCCCGGCTGCACCTCCTGGATTGCCTTGCCCGCCCGGAACCGCTGATCCTAGTGAACCACTACCTCCGTCACCAGCGGGGCTACCTGCTCCGCCTGCTCCTCCTCCGCCTGCGCCTTGGTGATTGCCGCCGCCGCCACCGCCGGATCCGCCTGATCTGCCGGGTCCTCCTTGGTAGCCTCCACCACCACCACCTCCGGTTGTGGTTATAGAACCAAATGCTGATGGTTGGCCGTCATTTGCTTGCGGACCATAAGGCCCGGTTGAAGCACCACCACCACCAACCGTTATCGGGGTTGATCCTAGTGTTTTGGTTTGTGATCCTGTTAAATAGCCGCCGGCACCGCCTGCTCCTCCGATAAAAGATCCGGCTCCGCCGCCGGCAACAACCAGATGCTCCACATCCAAAGTTGAAGTAATAAGATTGGAAAATTCATTTCCGCCTTTGTGTTTTATTGTGAAGTCGTGATCACCTTCAGTGGTAAACATGTGTATTACATAGCCGCCTGCCATGTAGATTTCATCACCGCCGGTGATTTCTAAATCACCGATAGATGTGTTAGTTGGAATATCGTAGTTTTTTCTTAAACTTTTAACATATGGCATAAATTATCCTAAGCTGTATATCTAACAATAACAACACCAGGACCTCCGGTGCCGTTTTGACCTGCTCCTTGCGGGCCATTTTGCCACCCGTCGGAGCCGCCGCCGCCGCCGGTGTTTGGCTGACCTGGTTGGGCTACACTACCTTGTCTGGGTGCTCCGTTCGGAGTGCCGTTTGTTCCTCCTCCGCCGCCGCCTGGGCCACCAGAGCCGCCGTCGTTGTTTCCTTGCGGGCCGGTGTATCCTCCACAGCCTCCACCGCCGCCGCCTCTTGTTACAGCAGAACCAGATATATTACTCGAGATACCAGCTCCGCCTGGGCCGCCTGTTCCTTCTGATGGAGGTGCTCCTCCTGTGCCGCCGGGATTTCCTTGGCCGCCTGGAACCGCTGATCCTGCGGCACCTTTTGGTGCAGGACTTGCGGGTGTTCCGGCACCGCCTGCTCCGCCGCCGCCGCCGCCATCGTGATCGC
>Ga0209953_1000216_pt1 | contig 22588 bp, 40 predicted proteins | sample SalPonred_H2O_MG_FD_185713 | JGI IMG/M metagenome (GOLD analysis project Ga0209953, IMG submission 185713) | Salt pond water microbial communities from South San Francisco under conditions of wetland restoration - Salt Pond MetaG... | ecosystem: Environmental > Aquatic > Non-marine Saline and...
CGCTTCATGCCTTGGTGAACCTTGGTCACTGATGTCGGTGTACTGTTCGCTGTGTAGCTGTCTGTGCTTGCGTTCCATTCAAGGTCTGCGCCGATGTTGAGGCGCGAGAAAGTGCCTTCTGTAGCAGTCAAATCCGAAAACGCGCCAGCATTCGGCGTAGATGTGCCAATAGGTCCAGGTGATGTCAGGTCTTGAGGATCGGGCCGAATATCATCAGTCTGAAAGCCGATTCCGTCATTAGAGGTAAAGGTGATCTTGCCAGTGGACTCACTATATGACCCACCAGTAAAGCCATCGCCTTTGACACCCTGCTGGCCAACACCAGAGATATCCACAGAATAAGATACACCAGAAACTGTAACCGAATAAGTAGACATTAGGTAGACTCCACAGGGTTATAACGTACTTCGATTAGACCACGGACAGGTACAAAAATTTGCTGATTATCCCCAGTGCCAGTGTCGGCTACACTCAAAGCAAAGAAACCGTAAACAGGATCATCAGGAGTGGGTTGTACATCCCAAGTATCAGCGAAATCATCAGTCACGACCACTATAAATGTGTTGTCACTAACGGTTGTGTCAATAATAGGTAAAGAGGTAACTACTTTTGTAGAGGTTTCTTCTTGAAAAGGTACTTCATCCAAGTCACCCGGAAGGTTATTACCTTCTACAACTTTAGCAATTATAGTGTAACCTGTGAAATCAGTGATCCAATCAAAAGTAAAGGTAAGCTGGATCTGCTCCCCCTGGACCACGGACACAAGTACGGAACCATCATCCGTGATAGTGTCTATTGTTTTATCTCTGATGGGGCTTCTGGGCATTCTTTATCTCCCTGCTTATTCACCAAGAATGGTTTCACGAATCTCGTAAAATTTCTACGTATCAAGGGCTTCTTGGATAGCTTCTGCTGTATACCAAAGGTCATTGGCTTCAGCCATTTGCAACCCAAGCTCTGCCGCCTCTTTCACCTTATTAAATTCAGATTTTGGGATATAAGCAACAGAATCTTCGGGGTAACGTGTAGTTGCCCAAGTGCCTATATGGCCCATTTTCTCGTGGCTGCACCAAACCATAATTTCTTTAGGGGGGTTAGTCATAGTCGGGTTTCCTTTTGTTTCTAATCACCAATAATATGGTCTCGTATGCGGTAAAAGTCTTCGATGACCCACGGATTACGGTTAAGGAACCTACGGATCAAGCCACGTTGCTTATCTTCAATCTTGGACTGTTTGCAACGCTTGTTGTTATACTCTTGAGAAGAGGTGGTGCGATCCTTGACAATAGCGTTGATTTGTGTCACGAGGCTCTTAAGCTCTTCAGTGTTCATCTCGCTAAGACGGTCACCAACCTTATTCTCTTTGGCCAATTCTGTGTTGTGGTAGATAAGCCCTTGGGCATACAGACTAGCTACATCCTTGCGTTCCAAGTCTCGTTCTGCCCAGTTGAAGTGCTCACGCTTCTTCCAGTTTTTACCATCGGCACTAAAAGGAATCTTAACGAATACCGGCCAGTCACACTGAAATCCAAGGTAACGGGGGTGCATACCATCTTTAATGATAGCCATAGAAAGTCTCCATAAGAATGTTAAACTGTTTTAGGATGTATTGTTATTGAGGAGTCCCCCACTTAGATGGGGAACCCTAGTTTTGAGCTACAGATTAGCTAATTGCCGAGTTGATGAAGCCACCAAGGTCAGAGCCGGTAACTTTCATCTCATAGGACATCTTAACCTGAATATGCTCTGCAACCTGCTGGCGCTTCAGTGCGTCATCCGAGAAGGACTCGACAGTGATACCAAGGTTGTTTGCACCGGGGATGTTGTTCCAAGCGAAGGTCAGACCAGCAGCAGGCGTCATCAGGCCAGCCGAGGAGGGCGTGTGGACCAGAAGAACATGATCGCCACCGATAAAGCTATTGCTCTCAGCAACACCCTCAACAGAGTCGTTTTGAACGGCGTCCATGACGTAGAAATTTTCCACCTCAAAGATTTCTGCCAGCTTGGCGTTCGTGACCAGCGCCGTGTTACTGACAGTAGCACCCCCATTAAGGCGCTCCAGAATGTCGGGGTTATTTACCAGAGCGTCACGGACAGACTGACCGACAACCATTGTGTTAGGTGTGAACCCACCGGACTTCAGTTTAATCTCACGGCGGAGGCGAGTAACGTCCTGAATGGGTGTTGAGTTGGTGTAGTCATCCCAGTTGGTGTTCTGAGTGTTACCATCATCAGAGCCACTAGCAACACCGTCCCAGTTAATACCCCAAACACCATCAGTGAAGAAGTTACTAACGAACTGATTTTCACGGTGGATCATCAAGCGGTTCATCAGGGTGGCCGAACCAGTAGACCGAATGTCCAGAGCGGTATCTTCGTTAGCAAGTGTCTGCTCATCGAAGTCCATGCCGAGGCCGTATACATCAGCAAAATACGAGTCATTCGAGATGCTCATACCAATGCGGTTGACTTCAGTGCGAGGGGCGAGCTTTTGGACATCCCCCTTGCGGTTCATGTTGTCGCGGTCGTAGATGTAGTACTTATCAGATTGACGCTCAACGCCAACCAACGGGAACACCTTGTCCGCGACGAAGTTTGTTTGTTCTTGTACGAATGCCAGCGTCAAATTCGTGAGCGGCTGGTCAATATGCACTTGACTCGGAGTCAGAAGGGGCATACCTATTATCCTTTACTTTAGCTATTAAGCAGCAGCGTTGCCGCCCTGAATGAGTTCGATTGCGAAGATTTGCCCATCAACGGCATCCTCAAGGGCATAACCCATGATGATATCATTAGTTGTAGCAGTAACAGCATTACCATCAGTGTCGGCAGCGACTTCATCACCAGCAGTGACAGAATCACCAGCTTCAACGACAGTTTTGCCAGTCATCACTACAGTGGCAGCATTACCAGCAGCAGAAGGCTCGTTAATCAGGATACCAATGCCTTGGGCACCGGCACCAGCAAGATCAACCTGACCATCAGCAGCAAGTGCAACAAATTTGAATTGACCCGCCGACAGATCACCGCCAGCCTCGAATGTGCGCGTATCGCGGCTTTGAAAAACGGCCATAGTTAGTCTCCTTTACGAATGGCTTTAAGGACTTCACGGCCTTCGTCTGTCTTAGCAACAGAAGCATAGGCTTTGGCGTAGTCCGACTTTTTAAGGTTGTTGGCGTCCATGTGAGCCTTAACGAGAGATTCCATCTTGTCACTTGCAGTGGCGAACTCGCCATCAACATCCGACTTACCGAACTCTTCCATCTTATCTGCAAAAGCCTTGTCAGCAGCTTGCAGGGCTTCCATGAGCATGTCCACTTCATCCATCTTTTCGACAGCGGTCATAAGCTTTTTAGCAACATCAACCGAGAAATGGGGCAGTTCTGCTTCAGCACGTTTTGTCAGAGCGGCATCAGCCTTTTCAATCTCTGCTTCTTCAAGTGCTTTCAGGATGGGAGCAGGCACATCAGCCTTGTTAATTTGCTCACCACCGTATTCAATAAACTCTTCGGGGGCTTTTTTCTCGATACCTTCCTTGGTAATCTTAAAGCCTTCATCCAGAAGGGTCTTACGAAGGTTCTCATTTTGTTCTTTGAGGGTTTCCACCTCTTCAGTAACATCAAGAGACTTCATCATAGCTTCTTCTGCTGTCTTACGGTCACAGCCTTTGGCCTTCATGTAGTCTTTAATCTTCTTGTCCATCTCTTCGGACATTTTAATAACTTCATCAGTCATTTTATTATGATCTCCGTTTGAAGTGTCAGCCTTAAAAATAGGAGCCTTAGCAAACTGATTTGCCCCCTTATCCACAAGACTAAGTTCCTCAAGGTTTAGGTTTACAAGTTCAGTTGGCATTGAACTCCTCCTTTTGCGCTGACCCTCCTATTGAAAACTCAGCAAAATCCCCAGACTGAACAGATTTCCAAAGGGTGTCATCGGAAACGTAGTAACCAACGATCCAACCCTCTTTGTTTGTCTGGATTCCTAGTGCATCCATAATGTCTTTCGACACTGGGAAAGAGTGGACAATATCTCCTACCTGCTCCCCTTGGTGCATCAACTTTCCAACACGGACCCCTTTCATAAACTCATTGATTGCCTTATGAAGTGTCTCTGTGCGGATAACATCACCTTGGCGATCAACAACTAAATTGCCATCAACTTTGGTGACACTAGCCCACCCGAAAATAATTCTTTGGTCTTCGTCAACCTTGATGACTTGAAAGTCGTTGTTAATTTCTGCTTTAGTCATGTCGTTTTTCCCTAGTATCTCAGCCACTACAGCCCTCAGAGCCTCTGTGCTGTCCATACGCCCGTCTTCTGTCTTGCCCAACTAGGCATTATACAGGCTCTTGGTTGTTATTGGAGGCACCTACAGTGTTATCATCAGGTATGTCATCATCTGGGCCATTGTAATAATCTGCACGAGCATTGGACATACGCCTCTCAGCCTCAAGGTCTTGAGCATAAACCTCACGATCAAGGTTGGGGAGTTCAGCGTTATCAAGCAGAGCGTCAACAATATCAGGCTGTGAGGCAAGGTTGATGTCTGCACCGTTGAGGTTGCGCAGGTAAGACCCAAGTTCTTTAAGATCATGGGGTGCAACATCACCAGCAACAATCTTAGGCATCAAATCATAATCAAGACCATTCAAGTCCCAGAGACGCTCTACAAGCTGCTTATTAAGGACATCAACAATAGTCTGGATATAACTCTCAAGGGCACGTAGAAATAAGTCAGTCTTGCTCTTGGAGAGTGCGTAGGAGCCACCAGAGCTACCTAGCATAAGGAACTCAGAGAGGACACTACGAGCGATGTCATGCTGGTAACGTCTCACGATAGGGTCAATATCAATGTTACGGGTACCCTGAGACGACATTAGCTCTACATCAACCATACGAGTGTTAGTAGGCTCCCCTTCTTTACCGGGGTAGGTATCACTAGGGACAATGATGTAACCCTGCTCATTGAACTTAACATCACGGAGGATACTTTGGAGTCCCTGAACAAACCCACGCTGTGCTACAGTAGCATCATTAGAGAGGTACTCAGCAGGGACACGGGCTACAGGGATACCTGCCAACTCACGCTCTACTGCGATAGCCTCAATAGATTGGAGGTTGTTTAGGAACTCATAGGAAGTGTAAGCATTGCGGATAATAGGACGACCAGCAGGGTCATTGTTGATGCTAGTAGTGCGGTAGTACAGGCTCTTACGACTAGGGATATAGTGCTTCTGGTTGCCGTAGGAACCTTCTTGGTGCATCCCCAGTATCTCACCAGTCTTCTGGTCTACCTCGAACCTAGAGACAGTCCAAGGGGCACGAGATGCGATCTTACGGACACCAATACGACCATCATTATACTTAGAGCGTTTCTTAGGGTTCTGAGTGCCCTTGCCGTCTCTACGCTTGTAAACCACCTCAAACCAGCTAAACCCATATGACAGGAAAGAGAGGCTCTCGGATACGTGGTCATCAAGAGTGTGCTCCATATCCTCCAAGACACTCTCTACGAAGTCAGCTTCACGCTGAGCAGCTTCAGAATCATCAGCAGGTTTCAAGCCCAAATCTACGTCACGGAGGATTTGTTCAACGGCATACATGACAGCACCAATAGTACTGTCGTTCTCCCGCATCTCCCTGTATTTCTTAATGGCTCGTTTGCCACGAAGCTCAGGGAGGAACTCATCGGACCTAATCTGCCCATTCCGAGTGTTATCTCCAGCAACCCCGAGAATCTGCTTTGCTTCTGTTTCTGAGAGTTGCTTGGTCATTGCTATCGTAGTCCTTTAGCATCACTGTAGACAAGTTGGAGTTTAGGTATTGCGAACCCTTTGAGCATTAGGTCGGTTAAACTCCAGACCATAGCATCGTACCTGTCGGGGGACTTATGCCTGCCCATTGGTTCATAGGTAGTCATCTGTGTCTCAAGCTCTGTGAGGCTTGCGTCAGGGTCTTCAGGGTTTCTAACGTGGAACACCTTACCCTGCTCGTAAAGGGCACTCACAGGCTCTGCTCTAGCGATCTTAGCAGTGCTTGCGTGAACACCCTTGAGTGGGAGGTTAGGGTCAATAGTTTTGAAGAGGGAGGGTATGAGGTCTTTACCTTGGTTGCTCTCATATACAATTCTGGAGCATTCCCATTGGTGGTAAAGTTCTACGGCTTTGTTAGCCCAAGTCTCAGGAGAAGCCTTAAGGGTGTAATCTCCGAGGATATAAGCCTTGCCGTTAATGTCGATACCTGCAACAACCAAACCAGTGGAGTCAGACTCGACATTAGAGCTTACAGCAGGGTCTACAGCAACAACCTTACGAACTAACTCAGGGACTTCATCACGAGACACTTGGCAAGCATCAATCATGTCAGCAGTCCAGAGGGCACCATCATTTTCGAGTAACACCTCCGCGTAAATCTCTTGCCTGCCCAACCTTGTCCCTTCGTAACTCTCTTTTAGGTCTTCAAAGAAACTATGCGGCAAGTTCTGATTTTCGTAGGAAGTGCCCGTAGTTACTACTGTTCGGGGATCCTTAATCAGCTTCCGAACAAGGGCTGTGGATTTTGGTGTGGTTGTTACGCAAATCTTGGGGTGTTTGCCGAGGCGGAGACCAAAAGATAACATATCCCAAGTATCTTGGTCATACGCCCACGCAGCTAACTCATCGCACCACGCAGCATGGAACTGAGGACCACGCAAACGTTCCGGTTCTTGGGCGCTATAGAACTCGACCTTGGCGATCTCTCTCTTACTGTGGTCGCCTTCTTTGTGCCAAGTCAGTGTCCTTTTGGTGGGGGACCACAAGGGGTACCCAATGAGATTTCCCTTGTGGTCTCTGTCCCCTTCATGGCAGAGGGCAAGAAAACCCGAATCCCCTTTTACCATAACACGTTCAATATCTGAGTTAGTGGCAGCGACAGCAGCGATTCGTTTTTGACCTTTCTTAATTTGGTCTCGAACCCACTGAACACCTGTCCAAGTCTTCCCGAAGCCCCTTCCGCAGTTCAGGAACCACACCCGCCAGTCACCTTCTGGTGCAATCTGCTTAGGTCTTGCCCAGAAGTGGTAGTCGTACTGGAGTTCCTTGGCTTGTTGTGGTGTCAATTGGCTTAAAGCTGTTTTGACTTCTTCGCTTGGGAGTGTACGAAGATAATCAGCCGTTATTCTTTGGGGCTTCTTCTGTCGGGTTGTCTTGAATGTCATCTTCGTCCTTACCCAGCAACTTCATCATAGCATCAACGGCACTCTCAGCCTCTTCTTCCTCAGTACCCACTTCACGGGTCTCTTCAGTGGTCTTGGGAGACCAGCCACCATGAGACCGGAGATAGAGTTCTTGAGACTTCCATGTGGCGGGGTGGTCAATGTCACCATCAATAGCTTGAGTAACTACACGATTACCAATCTTGGCTGCAATATCTGCCTTAGTGGAATGCCAGTCTTTTCCATAGTGCTTCATGAAAGTTGTCATTGAAGCGGGACTCCAAGCCATATGCTGAATCTCAGCAAAGGTCTCTTTCAAGGTAACACCAGCAGCCGCATTACGGCGGACTACTTTAGCAATCTCTTTGTTGTACTCCAGCTTATTAGCCATCTTAAGTTTACCTCTGGGGAAATGGTTAGGGATATAGGTAACTGCAATACAGGCTGTTAGAAGCTCTCTGTATGGTACCTACACCCTAATAGGGGAATCTATTATCATATATAGACTCAGACAGTGGGTCGTACAGGTCGCTACTTAAGTCGTAGCTGCAACCAACTGTCAGAGGCTACTGTAAGTGGGTGGCACAAGTCGCCCTACTTGAGTCCTTACTTGAGTCAACCACTCTAGTCATATTCCATAATAATATGATACCTACACCAAAGAGGCTGTACTTAAGTACTACTTAAGTGGCTCACTGTCTGAGGTGTCTTATTATTATGATTATATACTGATTAGGGAAGCTACTGTAAGAGGCCACTTTAAGTTGCCCCCCTTACCCCCCACTGTTAAGGGGTTCTATATAGTAATACCGCTTTTTCAAGCCCCTTGTAAAGTAAAAACCCTAAAAACCTTACAATTATTTTGCAGCTACCTAGTAAGTGCTTGTTTTATAAAGAAAGAAAGCTTATCACAAATTATTACAGTTTTTCCTCCAAAGTAGTCTCTTACAGCCCTGTTCAGCTACATACTGTAACAATTATCACAGAAAAGTGAGAATCTTGTAAGAAGTTGTAACATTTTGTGGTGTCTGATAGCGAGCCACTTGGACAAAGGGGTCTTTCGGTGGTTGACAAAGTGTCGCAGCCTCAACCATTTTCTTTTGTCTTGGCTTTTAAGGGTGTAACCCTGTCACCAAAATGTCACACCTCATGATTCTGGGGTCCCAAAGTGGAAATAATCCTTGACACCAGGACTAAAGTATGGGTGCAGGTACAACTAAAAGCGAATCGTTTAGTGTTAAACTAAATGTGACCACAAATAGAAATATCGTTTAATATTAAACCTTTAGGGTGTGACAATAAGGTATCACATATAGAAAGAATCTAGGGGTGTGAAAGAAAAAACTTGACGGAGAGGCTTGGAGGTGCAGCACACCTAAGTGTTACATTACAACATAACATCAAGTAAACCCACTTGTGCAATAGCACACATAAAGTAGAATAACAGATTGAGTCCTATATATAAATGCACATAGCCCACAGGAGCACTGTAAGGCTCACTCAATGCATGTAACGACAACATGCTATGCCCATAGGTAAAGCCCCCGCAAGGTTACTCACGGGGGCTTACAATAGGTATGTGCTATAGGTTAGTCTATAGTGTCTAGTTCACCGACTCCTTTATGTGAGATAGGTATTGAGCGACGGCACTATCGCAATCCACCATATGCGAGGGAAAGAAACTGTCTGTTTTCTCTACATATGTAACACCACGCAAATGAGGAAAATACCCTTTGATATCTTCGCAAATTCGCTCTGCGCGTTCCCGGCAATCCGTTACCGTAGCACATTGCAAAGGGTAAGAACCTGCGATTGTAACGCTATAGAGCTGCATTATACCGACTCCTGTTCAATATTGATAAGGGCAAGTTCCTGTTCCTGTAGTTCCTCATATTCCTGTTCAGAGACGCTACAAGGCGAGTGTTGCACGATATAGTCCATTCGTTGAGACAACGACTCGGATACATAATCCTGCGCCTCATATTCATCAAGAAACACTTTGCGCTCGGGACTAGGGTCAAGCGAGTCCACGGCCTGCGTCACGATGTAGAACCTACCGTTTGAGCGTAGGAAACTTGCGACCTCATTGCTCATCCAGTCCACGGCGAAAGTCACTATATTCGCCAAGCGAAACCCGGACGAATAGCCCATTGCGTCACGGTCAATATCAGGGGATTCCCCGGTCGCGTCTGCATAATCCTCAAAGGCCTGTTCTATTGCGTCACGCCAAGCCGGATCAGCGAGGAGGTCAAGGATGTCTTGCGTATAGACCATACCGCTAAAACTGCCTGCCGCGCAGTGAGCCATTTCCAGATCAGTGATGAGCGAGTCAACGCTATTGTACCGTCCTTGCGTGATGTGATCGTCAATTAAATATTCCACGATTGCATTGTTATCGAATTGCAGTTTGATTGCGTCGATGATTTCCTGAATGTCAGTCATTTCATTTTGCATTGTCTTGCCTTTCTTGCGTTTAGTTGCGGCGTTATTCCGCTCCGGTGTTAAATACGATTACATCATGTCCAGCTTGACGCGCTATCTCACAAGCCTTGCGTGCCTGCAAAATAGTCATGAGGGGCAAGTTAGGGATTCCAGTAGGTTCGGCAATAGAGTTCTCATTGCGGGATTCTACACGAGGACGTTGTGCCAAGGTGTAAGTTTTCATGTATTTGATTCCTTTGTGTCAACACCCCATGGGGTTGTGAAGTATTCTACCAGCTTAGCTTGCCTATGGTCATCTTTGAATTGCATAATCCAGTTAAGACCATAAAGTAAGTCAAAAAGTTCCGGCGCTTTTGAGTTGCGGCTTATACCTGATACCTCAGTGGCGTGGCGCAAGGTGTCAGGGTGAACACTGTGTTCCAAGGTATCCCTAAGGGCTTTTGCGGTAGCGGGACGACGTGAGTCTTTTACCCTATTGTCAATTGCGCTTAGAATTTTCCTTTGCAGCTTGCGGGCCTCTTTATCTTTCCATGTTACATAGGTCTTAGGCATTTTAAGATTCCTTTACAGATGCAGGTATAGCAGGAAAGCGGTGATTGTCATTGCCACTAGTGTCAGCTTGTCGTCAGTGTCCATGGTGCGTTTCCTTTATTGCGTGTTGATGAGCACTGTATGAAGAATCAAAATCGAATAGTCAAACTGGGGCTTCACATTGTTTCAGGTATTGTAACATTTCGTGATTAGACATCCCTAGTGGATCGTGTATAAAGAACCTGTTCCCGTGAAATTCGGCTGGGTTGGCGCGTCTTAGCGTTCTATCGCAAAAAACAGGGGGGTATGCTCACTTTCGTAATTATTACAATAGTTATCACATTAACGTGATTTGACACAGGTTTCGCTTGTCGAATCATTTGCAATCTGCTACTATTCGGACCTTTTGTTCTCGATTCGTTCTTATGTGATGTTATAACCTAACAAGTTAAATGCCCAAGTACCTTAAGTACCCCCACGAGGAAATTGCTTTCAATGACCCCCACGAGGAAAATGTTCGGAATCACCCCCACGGCGGAAATGTTCGCTTGAATAGCAGTAATCCAACTGACAACCCCACGAGGGAAATGTTCGTCAAATACAGGAGAGATGAGATGACAGAGTTGATGTGTTTAGCAACAGCAATTTTCTTCGAGGCACGAGGAGAGCCACACACAGGGCAAGAGATGGTAGCTGAGGTGGTGATGAACAGAGTAGAGCACAAGAGGTTCCCTGACACAGTGTGTGGTGTCGTTGTACAACCTAATGCCTTCTCCTTCATTGGTGACCATCTTTCTGATAATATGAGTGACTACAGTAAACCACTGGATGTTAAAATGCAGTATAAGTCATTGACTTTAGCCCAGAATTACCTTGATGGTTACAGGCTTGGGATTACCTCTACCCACTATCATGCAGACTATGTGGACCCTTTCTGGGCGGATCATTTTGAGCCTGACGGTAGTTTTGGCAGCCACATATTTTACACTTGTTCAGGTTTTTGCTAGTTGACATCCCCCGAGAACTGTGTATATTTACTTCATGCAACGAAAGGAAACAAACTATGCTTTATGCAGTATATCAGCAATTCAAAGATGATTCCTATACAACCCTCTGTGCAGTATTCCTTATGAAGAATGAGGCAGAAGAGTATATGGAGAGTATTTCTTCAGGGGACGATAGGTTCACCACTACCCACATTAAAGAAATACATGGCCTTTGGGGAGAATGGAGTGCTTTCAGAGAGGAACTGATGTAAGAGGAAATCAACCCACACAATAGAGGTATAAGACTATGGATACTATTAACGGACATGAAATCAAGCCTTTTGCTTACCTTTGGGGTGCTAACCTTAGGAGTGCTAACCTTAGGAGTGTTAACCTTGAGGGTGCTGACCTTTGGGGCGCTAACCTTGAGGGTGCTAACCTTGAGGGTGCTAACCTTTGGGGTGCTAACCTTAGGAGTGTTAACCTTGAGGGTGCTGACCTTTGGGGCGCTAACCTTGAGGGTGCTAACCTTAGGAGTGCTAACCTTGAGGGTGCTAACCTTGAGGGTGCTAACCTTTGGGGTGCTAACCTTAGGAGTGTTAACCTTAGGAGTGCTAAAACCCCTAAATTCCAAGTTACACCTAAAGGCTACCCTATGATTGGTTTTAAGAGACTCGCCAATGGTTCGGTAGCTGTCTTGGAGGTACCTTCTGAAGCTGCTCGTACTGCTTCCCTAGTGGGCCGTAAGTGTCGTGCTGAGTATATTAAAGTTCTTAGTGGTACAGGTTATGATAAATACAAAAATACAACCTATTATGAACCCGGTAAGATTGTATATCCCGATAAATATGATCCTGACATTCGAGTTGAGTGCACTAATGGTATCCACTTTTTTCAGACTTATGAGGAGGCTGAAGAATTTTAAATGCTTGACTACCTTGAAGATTTACTGTATTTGATTCCCACAGACACTAAAGAGGTGAAGAAATGAGAGCCTACGCAACAGTACACACTGAAGATATCACAGCAGTTTTTTCAGCTACTCTGGTAAGAGATCATTATGGTGTGCCCGGTAGTCCTGTCTGGATGAGTCCTGAAGATATTAAGCTGGAGAGTGTGACTATTCTTGAAGTAGATGTACTTCCCAAGAGTTTGCCACCAGCACTGGAAGATGCTATCTACGATCTTATTGATGATATAGAGGAGTGGGAAGAATAATGGGACAAGATACTCAGGCATTAGTGTACAATGTAATATTTAAGGAAGTGCTTGACATTAAACCTGACATGACGTATGAAGAGTACACACAAATTTTGGAGGTATTGAAAGATGCTTGATAAAGACACCGTAAAGTTTCAACTTGAACAGATCGGCTATCAACGAGAGTTTGTAGTCATTTTTTACAAAGCGTCCACAGGAGAACAACGTAAGATGCGCTGTATGATGGAAGTTCCTAGTGGACCACCAAAGAACCCTGATGTAGTCCCAGTGATGGACTTGGACAAAGGTGCTTGGAGGAGCTTCAAGCTTGACAGTGTAGCTTATCTGGGAGAATCATAATGGAACTGTTGATTATCATGGCTGTTGTATGTGCAGGTATTGGAGGGCTTATTTTTGCCGGGAGGGTGTGGTGATGGGTTCAGTTACTTTTGACCTTGGCGCTTTAGCCCCACACATTGGCGATCAAATACCTATGCTTTCAACTGACAGGGCAATGGCGATTGAAGGGCACCGGCAGGCAATTAACCGTCTTCGCATAAATGGCATTCTATCTCGTTCTGAAGCCAAAAAAAGCAGAGGCGCGTTTAGTCAAAGAAATACAAGAGGCAATCCAATGACCGACCCCGCCGCCCTCACCGAATACCGCGCTGCACGGGAGACCGACTCATGAATGTTAAAGAAATTTGTGAAGCTTGGATTGAGGATGGTCGTGAAGACGACTGTTTTTGGGAAGGATGGCCTGAATGCCCAACCCCCGAACATAGCCTGACACCAAACATGGTTCTGGAAGCCCTAGCCGCCCGTGACAAGCAGGTGAGAGAGGCGGCGTTGCGGGAGTCGGCGCACTTGATGCCGCGATACTTTGGCGTTTGGTCATCGACCGGCGTTCATATCGGCGTCTGGGATGATGGTGAAACCGCAGCCAAGGTATTGGAGGAATACCCCGGCGGCGTAGCGCGGGACTTGATTGACGCCGACGAGATCCTCGCCCTCATCACAAAGGACCAGACCAATGGATAAGCCGCGCGTGAAGCCGCTGGTGTGGGAGGACTATCCTGCCGATGATGGGCCAGTCATGTCTAAGGCTGTGACGTTATATGGAACGTATTTCATTGTATACGACACAGATGATTTCTCCGGCCTCTATCTGGAACTCATCTCTCACGACGATGCCCGCTGGTGGCAGCATGTTCGGTCAACCTGCGAAACACTTATGGAGAACATACACGACGACGATTTAGCGCCGATCAAAGCCGCAGCGCAGGCCGATTACGAAGCCCGCATACTCGCAGCCCTTGAGCCTGTGAAGGTGCGCATCTGCCAGAAGTGCGGACACCCTGAGAACAACCACCCGTACCGGCACATGTTTGTCGCCCTCGCAGAGAAGGACACCTGACATGAAAAATGACTTATATGAGGGTTTGGAACCTAACACCCATTATTGGGCAGTTATGGACGGTGAGGCTGTGGTTGTCCTGTTTGACGGTGTGGATTTCTCTGTTGCAGGCGGGTGGGAAGGTGCGGTTTTTGTGGACCGTCTTGTTGCAGAAATAGAAACGCCACACGAGTTAATGGGGACAAAGCTGTATTACGGCTTACTTTAAGAGGAGACTGACCAATGGATGACCGACTACAGTGCATCTCTACACGACTGAAAGAACTCAACAAGGAAATCTCTGACCTTGAGTGGACTTCGGACAGTGTGGGACCGGATAAACTACAAGCTCTGTACCTTGAGCGTGAACACTTGCAATATTTGCTGCACAAAGGTGATTTTTATGTGCCCAACTTCTGAGTTCGATCTCCTAAAATTCTGCCAGAAGCTTGCTCACAGGTACAAGACTACACAAGAGTATGAGGACTTGGTAAATGAAGGGTATCTAGCAGCCTCTCAGAAGCTCTCTGAAGGGGGTACTCAAGATCAGGCCACTGGTGCAGCACGAAGGGCAATGTCGAAGTATATGACCTCTGTGAGCACTCCTGTAGACATTCCTGCCAGCAGTGAAGTGACTAAAGCACTGGGGACTATTCGTAGAGGGGAAGACCTCTCCAAGTATTCCTCTGTGTTGGTCAATGCTCTGGTTAATACTCAAGAGCCTGTACAACCTAACACTCTGCGGAGTGACACTACTCTGGAAGAGGAGTTCATCCAGAGGGAACTTAACAACAACCTGAAGTATATCTTATATTTTTGGTTGAAGTCTACAGAGAGTTACATCATACATAGGCTCTTTTTTGAGGAGGCTTCTGTAGCTGAGGTGGCTAAAGAACTCGGTATGACTAGACAAGGGTTGTACTTTAAGGTAGATGAGATACTGTGGAAGCTGAAGAAGTACCTGACGGAGAAAGGTGACTAAAATACAACAGAGTGACTACAACCAGACTCTTGTGTTCACGAATTGTTACAGTTCACTTGTCAGTGGCCGAAAAAAGCGGTATTACTTACTGTAGGGGTACTTAAGTGGCTCACTGTCTGTGGCTCACTTACAGTCATAATCATTATATTATGAATACTTACTACAGTGGCTTACTTAAGTAGTTACTATAGTGGGTACTGAGAGTGAGCCACTTGAGCCACCCACTATAGTTGGTTGTAGGTATAATTATTATTTTTGGCAGGTATCACTGTAAGTGAGCCACTAGAGTACAGACTCAAGTAAGGAGACTAGGATGGATACTGAGGAAGAAATTATAGGTACATTAGGTGTTGAGAAGGTAGAAGAACACGAGGATGGTTCAGCCACCTATGAATTTACCTTTGATGGCAAAAATAAAAACCATTTGGCGAAATATGGTCTAGAGTTCATCCTATATTGCGCTGCTTACGGGTGGGATACACAGGATGCACTAGACTCACTTAAGCGGGGTACGGAAGAGGATGACTGAAGTTAAAGGCCAATGCCCTGTATCTGCACCACTGCTAGTAGAAGGAGTTTACTGATGGATTACTTGAAAGAGGTTCGTGACGGAGTTGATCGTGGTGTTTATGCTTACAAGTTATCTGAATTGAGAGAGCTTGCCGAGGCAATTATTGACAAAATCTGTGAGGGAGGTTATGAAGTAGAGGTTGAGCCTAAAGCTGGGCAAACAGAGATTCGCGCAATTAAAACAGAGGTTCTCTAATGACTTTTTACCTGCTTGTAGTCACTGAAGATGGGGAAGATTCTTACTCTCTTTGGAAAACCAAACAGTCCGCTGAGATTGAACGTAGACACATAAAGGAAAAATGTAAAATGTCTGACCTTAGTATGGATATTATTGAGATTGTAGCTTATGACTAGAGCAAGTAGATTCCCTTGCTTCTCACAAAAGAAAGTAAACTTACTTGTTAGGAGAAACTAATGGGCCACTGGCACTACCAAGTAATGAAGCATAAAGAAGAAGATAAGGCCGATGGGAGTATTTATATATGGTACGGGATTCACGAGATGTACCCTCTGGCTGATGGCCCTTCTTGGACACAAGAACCTGTTACTGTAGAAGGTGAATCTATTGAAGACCTTAAGTGGCAACTAAATGCTATCTTGAATGATATTGAGAAACATGGAGTAATTGACTATGGATGAAAAAGTACATAATTTCACGGTCTGGTTCAAAAACGGGGAGAGTCGTGTCTTTGGCTTTACCGAATCTTTTTATGACGAAACTGGTGTAGCACTTAAGGATATTGAGGGTGGGGTTATTTTTGTAGATACCGACTCTATTTCAGCTTTCCACGACCCTACACGTAAATGGCGTGACAACTGGAGTAATTGACCATGACTGAAGTTAAAGGTCAATGCCCCGCACACCAAGGGGAGACTAGAGGGAGCGATTCCTACAGTTTCAACACTGACAAGAAGCAAGGGAAGTGCTTGAGTTGTGGACTCAAGACGTGGGAACATGAGGGTGTGCTCTACGGTAAGCACGAGAACTCTAGGAAGGGCTTTAAGATTAACGAAGGAGAGGCTGTGAGAGGCGCTGTAGAGGACGATAACGAGGATGATGGACTAGGGGAAGACTTTACACCCAAGGCTATCACAGAAGCCTCCTATGAGCCGTGGAGAGGTATTGTAGAAGAGACCTTCCGTAAGTTTGATGTTGTATCTTCGGAAGACAGGGTTGTATTCAGGTACCCATCAGGGGGAACCAAGACACGCCTTAAGGACAAGAAGGAATTTTTTGCCAAGAACCTTAAGTCTGATGAACTCTTCGGTATGAACCTCTTCCCCAGTGGCTGCTCTAAGAAGGTAACGATTACAGAAGGAGAAGGCGATACCTTGAGTGCTTGGCAGATGCTTCAGTCAGGACGCTACCTGAACCCTGTAGTATCCCTTCCGAGTGCTACTCCATCAGGTAAACTCTGGGAGAAGTGCAGAGGATGGCTGGACAGCTTCGATCAGATCATCTTAAGTCTCGATAATGACGACCCCGGACGTAAGGTAGCTGTAAAAATCAGTCTAATGTTCCCCGGCAAAGTCAAGGTGATGGACCACGGGGCGCACAAGGACGCCAATGACTTCCTGATGAATGGAGAGGCACAAGCTTACAAGAACGCTTGGTGGGCAGCTAAACCGTATAAACCTGACGACATGTTGGTTGATGCTGAGGACTATCTTGATCTATACGATGAGTCACCTGACTTTGAATACTTCGAGACAGGCATACCTGAACTAGATGAGAAAATTTTGGGGATCAACAAGGGTTACTTTACTGTGATACAGGCCCCGACTGGCTGTGGCAAGTGTCTCCACCCGGATCAAGGGGTTCTGATGTGGGATGGTTCCACAAAAGCAGCTAAAGATGTTGTAGTAGGGGACAAACTTATGGGGGACGACTCTTCTCCGAGGAATGTTCTCTCCACGACTACGGGTGAACAAGAGATGTTTAAGGTTATCCCTAATAAAGGTGAGACTTGGGTGTGTAACATTTCCCATATCCTATCTGTTGTTAACACTACTACAGGGGCTAAGTTTGATATATCCATCGAAGATTATTTAAAACAGAGTGAGACTTTTAAGCACCTTCACAAGTTGTATCGCGCCTCTGTGGAATCCTTTGGTTACTTTCAAGATCACTATGAAAGATATAACCCTTATTTGGTTGGAGCTTATCTTGGGGACGGGCACAAGCACAGGTCTGCACTGACTTTAGGGCCAAAGAAAAAGGGGGTTATGGACTACGTGATTAAATGTCTTGAAGTCACTGGTAATAAAACCTCTTTGGAGGATAAGGGGTCTTGCACAGAAGTTACTTTCAAGGGTGGGGGTTTTTTCAAATACATTCAGCCCTATATGGCAGATAAGAGTATTCCTGATGAATACAAGAAATCAGGCTGGCACAATCGTATGAGCCTTCTAGCGGGTTTGTTGGATACAGACGGTTGGGTGCGTAAGGGTGGTGCTGGGATAGTACAAAAGTCCGAGACTCTGGCTAGAGACATCTTGTTTGTAGCTAGATCACTCGGGTTTGCAGCGTATATTAAAAGAAAGGTTGGTAGAATCAAATCTTCTGGGTTTGAAGGGGAGTATTGGAATGTAAGCATCTTTGGGGATCTTTCCAATGTACCATTCCGTAGGTTGGTTACCCCCCCAAGGAGAATTAATAAAGACCCTTTGCGTGTCGGATTTACCCTAGAGCCTCTTGGTGTTGGTAGTTATGCAGGGTTTCAGATAGATGGGAACCGCAGGTTTCTACTCGACGATTTCACTGTAACTCACAACACAGAGGTCATGCGGTATCTTGAGTACCAATGCCTTACTAAAAGTAAATACAAGTTTGCCTTCATGCACTTGGAAGAGTCTAAACTACGCTCTGTCTTGGGTCTTGTGTCTTATGACTTAGGTGACAATCTAACACTCAAGAAGTTTATTGATGCTAAGGGGCGAGAGGATGACGTAAAAGTTTCTATTGAGAGGTTGACTGAAGAGGAGCGCATGATGCAGTTCTCTTTTCGACCTGAAGATGGGTATGAAGACCTGCTAGACAAGATCAAGTTCCTTAAGGCTGCTTTTGACATTGACTTCGTGTTTTTTGAACCTATCCAAGACCTTGTGCATGGGGAGGACAAAGAGGGGAAACTAGCAGACCTATCCTCACGCTTAGGAACTATGGCTACTGATCTTGATGTGGGTATCATTACTATTGCCCACCAGAACCAAAATGGGGACACTATGTATGCTACTATGATCGGTAAGAAGGCTGCTTTTGAGATACTATTGCAAAGGGACCAAGAAGCAGAAGACCATGAAGAACGCAATCGGACTTATGTGCGGGTAGGTCGGAAGAACCGCGTAGGCTTGGGTAATGGGCCTGCCGGGGCACTTGACTTTGACCACGAATCGTTTACATTGGTCCCTGTGATGCCACCTACGGCACCAACAACACCGAACCATGAAGGGAGTTTCTAAAATGGATGATACTAACACGGGTGACTACAACACGGGTTACTTCAACACGGGTCACTTCAACACGGGTCACTTCAACACGGGTCACTGCAACACGGGTCAGCGCAACACGGGTGACTACAACACGGGTCACTGCAACACGGGTCAGCGCAACACGGGTGACTACAACACGGGTTACTACAACACGGGTTACTTCAACACGGGTCAGCGCAACACGGGTGACTACAACACGGGTGACTACAACACGGGTTGGTTTAACACTACAACCCCAGAGGTGGTGAACTTTTTTAATACCCCCACTAAAATGTCCGATTGGGAAAACGCAGAGAAGCCCCTTTGGATTTATGATCCGGCACCTGTAACTTGGGTGGGTGAGTCGCACATGACAGAGACCGAAAAGGAAGAAAACCCTGAGTATAAAACAACAGGTGGGTTCCTTCGGAAAAATGACATGAAGGAAGAATGGCGCAAGGCTTACGAGAGTGCTTCTGAAGAGGAGATTCAGATGGTTCGTGACCTGCCTAACTTTGACTATGATGTGTTTGAGGAAATCACAGGTTTGGACTTGCGCACCACAGAAGTTAAAGACTGTAGTGGTAAAACTGTTGTGGTCGATGGTGTTGAGTATGTCCTGAGCCGTAAGGAGGACTTCTAATGGTTGAAGACTGTTTTATGAGTTGGTATCAAGAGAAGTTCCCCGACTTGGACCCTAGCCTTGATGATTGCTATTGGACCATCCGTAGTGCTTACTATGCTGGTTGGCAAAGGCATTATGAGATTGACATGGCCTTGTGGGAATTGATGGAACTGGACCAGAAACTAGAGGAGAAATGCTCGAAGCATACAAATGGATGAACCCGAATGAGAATACTAGTAGCTGACACAGAAACAGATGGAGACTTTTGGTGAGTGGCAGGGTGTGCAGAATATGCGGAAAATACAGGCAGGATACGGATTACTACAAAGCAAATGGTGGCAGGACTAAAAGGACTGAATGCAAACACTGCCACTCAAAATATTATAGAGAGAAATATAAAAATGCAGACAACGAATATAAAAGAAAGCGGCAAGAATCCTCTAGGAAGTATATACTAAGTCAATACGACCTCACCCAAGAGGATTATGATTTTATGTTATCCAAGCAAAAATGCCTCTGTGCAATTTGTGAGGGAGACAACAATGGTAAGAATCTTGTTGTAGACCACGATCATTGTACAGACGAGGTTCGCGGACTCCTTTGTCATGGGTGCAATTCTGGTCTTGGACTTCTAGGGGATGATATAAAAAGTTTAGAGTCTGCACTGACTTATCTAAGGAGACACTACGAATGAATTTTTTAGTTTTCGACACAGAAACAGATGGCCTAGCTTATGAGTGCAGTAAGATACACGTTTTTTCTTGCACTACCAACGGTAAGGACTACAAATCAACGAATGATTACGATGAAATGCGAAGAATCTTGTCTGATGAAGGGACAATTTTCATAGCACATAACGCAATCGCACATGACATGGTGGTGTTCAATAGGCTTATCGGCATCCCTATGGACTACAGGAAGTATGTAGACACTTTGGCACTGTCTTGGTACCTTTTCCCTGATAGACCCTCTCATGGTCTCGCTGCCATTGGCGTTGAACACGGGGTGGCTAAGCCTGAAGTTCAGGACTGGCACAACCTGCCCTACGAGGAATACAAGTACAGGTGTGAAGAAGATGTGAGAATTAACTTTATTGAGTGGCAAGCACAAAGGAAACGACTAGAGGAGATTTACGGATGATGGAAGTAGAAAACCCCGCCAACATCATGGAAGTTGTGTCTGGCCCTGTAAGTTTTGTTTGGGGTGGTAAGGAATACACCTACAGTAAAGGTACGGTAGAAATTCTGGATAAGCACAAGAAGGCTAGGGAGAGTGCTAAGGAGGCTTATCTTAAGGCTGTCAAAAGAGCGGACAAGGTTCTTACAGAGAGATTGGAGGAAATCTATGGGTCAGACTAAGGTATATGCACTTATAGAGTGGTCTTTTAACGAACCATCATATTGTTACGTGACATTTAGCCTAGAGGCTGCTAAAGAGTGGGAAGCTCAAAAACATCCTTATGTGTATTATTACTATGAGGAGATAGAAATCTATGGGTAATCGTGAAAAAATTGTCCGAAACACTGTACTAGGTAAAGGTGATCTATGAACAGTGACATTCTAAGGTTCTTACGATACCTCTCTTTCAAAATGGACTGCCTTCGTGAGCAAGAGGCTAACCCTCTTACCCTAGACGTGGAAAAAGCTCAGAGACACTTTGATGAACTTTCTCAGGTAATCGAAGAGAAGACTGTAGCACTAGCCAAAGTAATGCCTAAAGTACCTGACCAAACTAAGAGGAAGCCTAAGAACTGCTACAAGCAAGATGGTACCTATAGTAAACTGGGGAAGGAGTGGTTTGACATATTGAAAGGACTTAACCTGCCAGCGGATACTGAAGGGGAGGTTGTAGTTACATACAAAGAGGGGAACCCCGGCAGTACACAACAGATCAAAGAGTGGCTAGACTCTCTGGGGTGGGAACCTTGTCACTTTAAGTTCACTCGTAATAAGATCACTGGTGATGAGAAGAAAATACCTCAGGTCCGCTACAGTAACCAGTCAGACCCTCGTAAGGGACAACTGACAGATAGTGTCTTGAGGCTCAAAGAGCGGGAACCTAAGCTGGAACTACTTGAGGGGCTGACTGTAGCACAGCACCGTAAGAGTATCTTTGAGGGCTTCCTAAAGAGTCATAAAGGGGGTAAGATTGTCTCTGGGGCTGGTGGCTTCACAAACACTCTGAGGCTCAAGCATAGGGCACCTATTGTGAACCTACCGGGGGTAGACGCTCAGTGGGGTAAAGAGATTAGAGGGTGTATTGTAGCCCCTGAAGGTGAGGTTATGTGTGGTGCTGATGTGAGTTCACTTGAGGATATGACGAGGAGGCATTATGTTAAACCTGTAGACCCTGATCTAGTTGCTGAACAAGACGAACCGGGTTATGATGCCCACCTAGCAATCGCTGTAGATGCAGGGGTTGTCACAGAAGATGAATACGAATTTTACAAGTGGTACAAAGGAAACAAATGAAGAAATTTCAGAACTCATTACAGAAAGACTTTACAGCCCACCCTAGCAAATACCCGCAGAAGAAGTTCAAACCAAAACCGTGCAGGTGGTGCGAACAAGTATTCCAGCCTATTGCACCTTGCAATCATTACTGTTCAGATAAATGTCGAAGAGAGGTTGCTTCCGACAAGCATTACCGCAGGGTCTATGGCGTTGGTGTGAAATGGGTACAAGAACAGTTAGAATTACAGAATGGTAAGTGTGCGATATGCAAAACCACAGGCTTTAAAATGCGAGAAGACCATGTGTCAGGTATGAATCTTGACCACTGCCATAAGACTGGTAAAGCTAGGGCTTTGTTGTGCCACAACTGTAACCGTGGCTTAGGTCTACTGCAAGATGACCCTTGGATTCTTCGACGAGCCGCTGATTACGTAGAAAGGTATGCCGATGACACTACAAGAGATGAAGAACCTCCCGCCTGATGAGCAAGAGAAGATATTTAAAAGGGTTACAAAAGCCCGATCACAAGCAAAAATGGTAACATATTCAGCCGTATATGGCGTAGGTGCGCCTAAGTTAGCTCGTGAAATGGGGGTTACACAGAAAAAAGCACAGGTGCTTCTAGACGCATACTGGCAACGTAACTGGGCTGTAAAGAAGTTGTCTGAGGCTCAGTATACCAAGACTTTGAAGGATGGTACCATGTGGCTGAAGAACCCTGTGAGTGGTTTTT
>Ga0209953_1000217_pt1 | contig 22577 bp, 19 predicted proteins | sample SalPonred_H2O_MG_FD_185713 | JGI IMG/M metagenome (GOLD analysis project Ga0209953, IMG submission 185713) | Salt pond water microbial communities from South San Francisco under conditions of wetland restoration - Salt Pond MetaG... | ecosystem: Environmental > Aquatic > Non-marine Saline and...
GGCCGAGCAAGTGCTTGCCGTTGCCGATCAATACAGTCACATTTTGTTTCCCGCCACCGTCTCAGGTAAAAACGTGGCGCCACGCGTGGCAGCCAAGCTCGATGTGGCACAAGTCTCAGACATCACGGCGGTGGTGTCACCCGACACGTTTGAGCGTCCCATCTACGCTGGCAATGCCATTGCCACGGTGCAGTCTACTGACGACAAGAAGGTGTTGACCGTGCGTACCACGGCGTTTGATGCCGGCGCAGCAGAAGGTGGCAGTGCGGCTGTTGAGATGCTGACGGCGGTTAGCGACAGCGGCAAGTCAAGTTTTGTGGGTCGTGAGCTTGCCGCAAGCGATCGTCCTGAACTCGCCGGTGCTGGTGTGGTGGTTTCAGGCGGCCGTGGTATGGGCAGCGCTGAGAACTTCAAAGTGCTTGAGCCTTTGGCTGACAAGCTTGGTGCAGCGCTCGGTGCCTCGCGTGCGGCAGTCGATGCTGGATTTGCACCGAACGACTGGCAGGTGGGTCAGACCGGCAAGATCGTCGCTCCACAGTTGTATGTCGCGGTTGGTATCTCAGGTGCCATCCAACACCTGGCTGGCATGAAAGACTCTAAGGTCATTGTCGCCATCAATAAAGATGAAGAGGCACCGATCTTCGGTGTATCGGATTACGGCTTGGTGGCAGATCTGTTTGAAGCCGTGCCTGAGCTTGAGAAGGGCTTGTAGTCGGTTGTAAGAACGAGTCTGTGTATCCAAGTGTGGACAGTTGCCCCAAGATGTTTGGGTAGACAGTCTGACTAACACAACGGCCAGCGCAGCTGGCCGTTGTGTCGTCTGTAGTAGCTAAATTCGCAAAAAGGTATCAAGACAGTTAACGGTTAAGAGCCGTGGGCTATGAGCCAAGAAAGAAGAAACAAGAAACACGAAACAAGAAACAAAAGCCTCTTTATGATGATGCAATCTATCGCCAATGACCAAGGAAGTTGATGTGAAATCGACCCAACTGCGCGGCGGTGATCGACAGGATCTGCATGAAATGCTCGACTGGTTGCTGCCGATTGCCGTGCGTGCAGGGCAGGCCATCATGGCGGTATATGAGACAGCCGATACACATCCAGAAGGGCGTGCGAGCGCGCTGGTGCAGCACAAAGCCGATGAGTCACCGCTTACGCAAGCCGATCTGGCGGCACATGAAACCATCGCAGCAGGTGTGACCAAGCATGCACCAGACATCGTGCTGATTTCTGAAGAGTCTTACGTGCCTGAGCAAATGGCCCAAGCCGTTGAACAAGGCAAACGCTTTTGGTTGGTTGACCCTTTAGATGGCACCAAAGAGTTTTTGTCGGGCACAGGGGAGTTCACGGTCAACATTGCTTTAATCGAGAACGGTCAATCGGTGCTAGGCGTGGTGTATCAGCCCACCACCGATGAGCTTTTCTGGGGTGGCAAGGCGTTGGGGGCGTGGCGTCGAGTTGGTAATACGAGTAGCCGTGTGTCTGATGGTGCTCAACCGATAGTCGTTGCTCCGATGAGTGCGCCACCGTGGCGCGTTTTGGCTAGTCGTAGCCACTTAGGACCGCTGACCCAAGAACTCATTGGTCGCATGGGTCAGACCACGCTGCTGCAGGCGGGCAGTTCGCTGAAGTTTTGTCGGATAGCCATGGGTGAGGCTGATTTCTATCCGCGCTTGGGATTCACGAGTCAATGGGATACGGCTGCCGCGCAGGCTGTGCTCGAAGGTGCTGGTGGTTATGTGATGGATCTCGAGGGCCAGCCTTTGCGCTATGGGCAGGCTGAGATCATTAATCCGCATTTTTTGGCGTCTGCACTGCCGTATGAGCCGGTTGGGCAGTGGTGGTTTGCGACGCGTCAGTAGCGCGCCGAGGTTGATTACGTGAGTCTGATGGCGAGTTTGAGTTCTTCTAGCCACTTCTTTCGGTGGTGAGGCGCTAATTGTCTGATTTGCCGTCTCGACACGCCGGCTTCTTGCGCCAAACTTTCTAGGCAAACCACAGCATCTAGCCACTGTTCCCCAATACGGTGGCATGCGACGATGGCCGCTTTATCAGCCGTCGAGAGCACAACGTTGTCCAAGCGATTTGGAATGTGTTGTTTGACCCAGGCGAGCAGATGCAACTCGCCATCGTCTAGTCCATCGCATTCTGGGTGCTCTATAACGAAAGTCGCCAGTGTGATTTTTGTGACAGTGTGGCGCGCAGTCAGTCCTTCGAGCATGTTTTTTGGGTCAATCTGTATACGATCGGTACACCCCGTATTCCCAGTCAAAGCCTCTTCGATGCATTTTTCAACGGTCTGAACGGCATAGCGGTTGGTTAGCGCGGCCCAACAGTTGATGCGGAATGCTTCGATCACAACATTGGTGTCGACAAACACGCGTTGTCGCTTGCCAGCGCCTGCTCTTTTTGGATTCATCGTGCAGTGTTCTATATTTCAAACGGCACGGACATGGCGTGTTCTTCGAACAATACCCTGAATTCCGGTAATGACATACCTAGGACTTTGCTGGCTTTACGCGCTGACAGCCGTCCCTGATCGATCGCTTCATGTAGGAGTGAGAGGTACTGACCAGAAAACCGTTTCGGCATGTTCTTTTGAGATGATTTGTTCGGTTGCGCTTTCAAAAGCTGCAGCGTTTCAGCATCAATTAACTTTAGATTGAATAGTCGCCAAGCCAGTGCGCTCGGTGCCACTTGCAAAGCCTTAGCCGTGCGGATTAGTTCAGAGAGGTTGTTGATTTGCTTTGTATCGATAAAGTGCTCAAGACTCGCTTGAGGCATCAATAAGGCTGCAGCAAAATTATCAGCAAGTTGCTCGATTCTTTTGTTGCTCTTGCGTTGATCAACGCAGTTCGACTCGCGGTGTGCGGGTTCCATGGCATCCCAAGTCAGCGCGTGAAACAGCTCATGTGCCATGTCAAAGTATTGCCGACAAACCGGTTCTTGTCGGTTGATGAGTATCACTGTCATGTCTGGCAGGTGACAAGTAGCCCCAGAGATACCAAAGCGTGGCTGGTTGCGATCTGTGTCTACAAACAAAACCTCGATATCGAGCTTGGTCTGGATCGCAGTGGCCAAACCGATGGCCGGTGTGTGACCAAGTCCAAGCGCATTAACCAGCGCTTGGGCACACGCTTGTGCCTGCTCAAATGATGCGTTGGATTCAAGTCTAAGGCTCAGCTTCAATGGACTAGGCGGGTTGTGATGCGAGCGTAGCCAGCGAAGCAAACCAATCCAGCGATCAGCTTGTGCTTCGAAGCTATCCAAGTCGGATGCCGGAACGTCAGGTGCTGCCCGCCAATTGTATTTAGCGACACCTGCGACAGAAAAGGGATCTAGGAAGTAGTCAACGTCGCGATGCAGAATGTCACTGATGGTCACGAGTTCCTGAGGTTTAACGATGCGTTTACCGTTCTCTATGTCGGACAGCGTCTGGCGGTCATTAAATCCGAGTGCCTCAGACAGGCGTACCTGCGTCAAGCGTTTTGCTTGCCGTGCTGCCCGTATACGTGGGCCGATTGCACTCAGGTTGTTTGTGTCTGCCATTGCGTGCCAAGTTTTTCTAGATATTTCTTGCGAAACATATTTTGCAAGATTATAGCTTAAATTATTCTCTTTTTGGTAATAGGTTGGTGTCATCAAAAAAACTAACGCCAACGCCGATGGGCGTGTTGGCCCTTGCCCGATGCGGCGCCATGGGTCAGGTCAATCGAATCAACTACTCGAAGGCGAATGCTGGTCAACAGCTGAGTTGCTATGTGGACACCGGGCCGAGGCTTATGGCTTTACGAAGAAAAGACGCCGCCGCATGGTCAAAGGTGTCCCATTAAAGTGTTCGCTTCAAGACTATGGCGGGAATAGGTTTGAGCGGTTGCCTCAGGCATGATCATTCATGGGTTGACTCATACGTGAATCAAAACCTAAAACAGACAAGGCACCGATGATCGGTGCCTTGTCTCATTTCTGGCGCTTGCTATTGTTATTGACGATCGGCTACTGCTACTGCCGGATCGTGTCTGGCAGCCAGGTGGCGATTTCAGGGAACACGATCAAGAGAATGGTCGCAACCACGAGTAACATAAAGAACGGGAAGGCCGCTTTAGCCACTTCCCAGATGTTGCGTCCGGTCATGGACTGCAGGATAAAGAGGTTAATCCCAACCGGTGGGGTGATTTGAGACATTTCGATGACTACCACGATAAAGATACCGAACCAGATCGGGTCGATACCGGCTTGCTGCGTGATGGGCATGATGACTGCAGCGGTCAGCACCACAATCGAGATGCCATCCAGAAAACATCCCAACACAATAAACAACAGTGTTAGTGCCAGCAGCAACTCGAACTTGTCTAGCCCAAGTGTGCCAACCCAGGCAGCGAGTTCACGAGGAATGCCGGTAAAGCCCATGGCTGTTGACAAGAACGCTGCACCGGCCAGAATGAACGACACCATGACGCTCGTGCGTGTGGCGCCGAGCACGCTGTCAATAAAGCTCTTTCTGTTAAGCGACCCAGTGAACAGTGCAATCAATAAGGCACCGACCACACCGACAGCCGCAGCTTCGGTCGCCGTGGCAATCCCCATATAAATTGAACCGATAACGGCAATCATCAAGGCCACGATGGGAAACAGCTTTCGGGTCTCCCAGATGCGACGCATGATGGGCACGCGCTCATCACGTGGTGGCACTTTAGACGGGTTCAACATGGACCAGATGGCCAGGTAACCCATGAACAGTGCCATGAGCATGGCGCCTGGCAAGACGCCGGCGATAAACAACCGGGTAATGGAAACGTCAGCGGCCACACCATACACAATCATGATGATGGACGGTGGAATCAGAAAGCCCAAGGTGGACGAGCCAGCTAGGCTGCCGATGGTGGTTTTTTCATCATAGCCACGCTTAAGCAACTCAGGGATGGTGATGCGCCCGATGGTAGCGGTGGTCGCAGCCGATGAGCCGGACACCGCAGCAAAGATGCCGCAACTGACCACATTAATGTGAATCAGCCTCCCCGGAAAGCCTGCCAACCAAGGTGTCAGTCCCTCAAACATGTCTTTGGCCAAGCGGGTGCGATACAGAATCTCACCCATCCAGATAAACAAGGGCAGGGCGGTTAGCGCCCAGCTTGAGCTTTGCCCCCAGATGACAGTGGACTGGATGCTAGCGGCAGGCGCATGCGAGAAAGCCAGCATGCTGATGAGACCCACCGACATCAAGGTCACCGCGACCCAGACGCCTGAGGCCAGCAGCACCAGCATGATGACTGCCACGATCAAACCGATCATTGAGACGTCCATGCCTTAGTCCACCATTGTTTCTTTGTTTTTTTCGAAATTCGGCTCTTTGTCGCGCAGCACATTCACGAGGTCCTCAAGAATCGCCATACAAAAGAGCGTCACACCAATGCCCATGCTTAACTGCGGTATCCAGATGGGATATCTCAGAATGCCCGTGGACATTTCTTGGAACTCATAGCTTTCCCAAACCAGCGTCATCGAGTTGTACGCCCAGATGGCGATCATGACCGCAGTAAAAGCCAATACCAGCAGCATGAGAACCCGTTGCGCCTTGGATGGCAGGCGCGCTGTTAGCAGCGTGACACGGATGTGGGAGCCCGAGCGAAACGAATAAGCTAGCCCCAAAAAGCTGCTGGCAGCTAAGCTGTAGCCGGCGAACTCGTCAGCTGAGGGAATCTGCTTACCTAAAAACCGAGCCACGATCTGGGCGACCACCAGTACTGCGATGGTCACTAAGAAAATGCCCGCCAGATAACCGCTCCAGGTGAAGAGCCGATCCAGAAATCTACTGAACATGGTGTGTTGTTCCAGCAAAAACAAAGCCGGCGGTTTGCGCCGGCTTTGTGACCACAGGGTCAGGTTAGCGCAAAGGAGCCAGAATCTTTTCTGCGTTTGCACCCACGGCTTCGGCCCATGAGACAGACATCACGTCACCGATCTGGGCCAATGACTTGGCAAGATCCTCATTGGCTTGACGATATTGCATCTTCTCTTTGAGCGTGTTGGTGGTTTCCGTGAACACCTCTTCGCTCATCTTCCAGCCACGGGTCTCAGCTGTTTTACCAGCGTCGACCAGGGCTTTTTGAGCTTTGGGGCTCAAGCGCTTGAATGCTTTTTCGTTCACGTAGATCATGTTCTTAGGCATCCACGCTTGCGTGTCATAGTAGTAGTTGGCAAACGTCCAAGCTTCGGTACGCACACCGGTGGCAGCCGACGTCACCATGGCATCAACGATACCGGCGGTGAAGGCTTGCGGAATCTCAACGGCTTCAACCGTGGTGGGCACGGCTTTCATGAGAGAAGCCATTTTCTCGGTAGTGGAGTTATACGTACGGAACTTCACCCCTTCCATGTCAGCAATCGACTTGACTTCGTTTTTCATGTAGAAACCCTGGCCTGGCCATGGCACCGCGTAGATCAAACGCATGCCGTTATCAGCCAGATACTTCTCGACAAACGGACGCTGACCTTGCCAGAGCTTTTGTGCTGACTCGTAGCCTGTAACCAAAAACGGAATAGCATCAACTTGGAAGACAGGGTCTTGGTTTGAGAGGTTGGCCATCAACGTCTCACCGATTTCAACTTGACCGGTGCGAACAGCGCGAGGGATTTCCGGGTGCTTAAACAGTGACTGAGCAGAGTGGACTTTGATGTTCAAGTCACCGTCCGACATTTTGTTGACATCAGCGACGAACTGCTGGATATTTTTGGTGTGGAATTCCGACTCAGGGTAAGGCGTGGCCATGTTCCAGTTGGTTTCGGCCACAGCACCAAAAGACAAGGCGGTTAATGCAGTTGCTGCTACCAGACTTTTCGTGAATTTCATGTCTGTTCTCCAGGTTAAGTGTCCACCAAAGTAGTCACTGTTTTTTAAAAACGTTCCAAACATCGGTGACTAAGATTAGCAACATTCCACACTGGATACAACAAATCAACGCATAAATATAACGAACTTGCGGAAAGTCTTAACCCGGCGCAAAGCCGCGTGGGCACTGGCTTTGTGCATCGCACACTAAAACCGTGCGCCGCTGCACCAACTAGGTGTTAACACTAAGGTTTAAGGTGTTTAAGCCGACAAACGAAACAGCAAACCTCGAACAAATATTCAGCTCGCCAACTTGCTATAGTCGCGATTAATTGGGCAGCGCAGCAACCCGCCGAAAAGTAATAATCAAACAGCAAATAACAACCGGGAGACACACCATGTTTTATGAACCCAGCCAAGGCCACGGCTTGCCGTTTAATCCGTTCAAAGCCATTATTGCGCCACGCCCCATTGGCTGGGTATCAACCATTGACGCGCAAGGCCGAGTCAATCTCGCTCCCTACAGTTTCTTTAATGCGGTGTCCGGTAAACCCGAGATGCTGATGTTTAGTAGCGAGGGCTTAAAGGACAGCGTGCGTAACGCGCAAGAGACCGGTGAGTTTGTCTATAACCTGGTGTCTGAGTCATTGCTGCAAGGCATGAACCAAACGGCGGCCGCACTTGAGCCCGGAGAGAACGAATTTGAGTTTGCCAAGCTCGGCGCAGTGCCAAGCAAATTGGTCAAGCCACCGCGAGTGGCAGACACCCCAGCCGCGCTTGAGTGCAAGGTCACCAAGATCTTGCCCTTAGAAGACCTCGATGGCCAGACACACGATCGCTACATGGTGATTGGTCAGGTTGTTGGTGTTCACATCGCTGATGAGTATCTGGTCAATGGCCGTTTTGATATGCTCAAGGCCCAAACCATGGCACGCTGTGGCTACCAGGATTATTCGCAGGTGACCGAACTCACGCAACTGCTGCGACCAGGTGAGGCACCACTCAAAATCTAGGTGCTCAGGGCTCGGATGCTCAAAACTTAGGTGCCTGGCTGCCTAGAAAAGCAAAGCAAATACAGGTGAGCCAGGCCAGTGAATCACGCCAGTGACTGGAGTTTGAGAGTAGGCGCTGAACCTCCTCGCCTATGCGTCGTCCTTCTTCCCCTTTGATGCTCATATGCCTCGCGGCTTTATGGTGCCCCTTTGTGGTGCCCTGCGAGGGCAAACCCACCAAGCCGCACTAGGGCATTGCAACCACATCGTCTTAGTCCTGTTTCTTAATCATGCGATCCTGATGCTACGTGTTCGGGTCGGGCAATCAACGAAGCTCGGTGTGCCAGAGATGCGGCAGAGGTGTGGCAGAGGTGCAGCAAAAACGGGCAGGGTTGCCAGCCCGGATCATGCGTAGCCATTGATGTACATCTTCTAAGTACTCACCGCGCTTCCACTGGCTGTCGACACTAAAGTACACCTCGGGAGGTTTGGTGGTGTCGGTATTAGTGTCGGTGGGGTTGGTAGCAGTGTTCAAACGGATTCCAAATGATTAAACGGCGAGCGATTTTAAAGCGTGCTCATCATTTCAGCACGTAGCTGGTAGGCGGCTAAGCTCGTGTCAGCGGCGACATCGTCCCAGCTTAAGTGTTGACCGGCTTTGACTGGGCGCGTGACTTTAAGGTTATGCGCCAGTCCTAAGGGCAGGGCGTTGATGGCTTTGGATTGCTGTGCCTGAAACAAACTGCCCACTACGGTATAACCACCTTCGCCATCAAGCATTTCACCCACGGCAAGATCGCGCTTGGCAGTGGCCGCTACATCGGCATTCAGACAAATCGGTGAGCCGGTGGACTCACCACGCAGACCCACGGATGCGACTGAAATACCGACTTCCAGACCAATCAAATGCCAACGCTTGTACAAGCAAGCGTAGCGACCACTCGGATCGGTGCGTACCTTGTATTCGCTAAAGCAGTTACGGATGTAGTCGGTGTCACCTTCGAACACCACAAACACGCCCATGCGGATGTCGTATGGAATCACCCGGCCATCGCGCTCTAGCGATGACACGACTTCAACTTGTCCCTTTTGATGGAGAACACCACCTTCGTCGATGGGGCGGCAGACAAACGGGATGTCATCAACACTGGCCGGTGGGTAGGTCAGACCGTTCGGTGGTGCCACCAGTCCAGTGGCATTGCAAATCGCCGTGGACTCAATCGCCGGTTTGGAGCCATCGAGAAAGGAGTTGAACATCTTGGGGTTTAAACCGCCACGCTCAGCTTCTTGTGCGGTCAGTCCCCAGTTGTCCCAAACTGTGTCAGGTGTCGATTGCGCAAAATGTGGCAGCCACTTGTGGCCACGACCGGCTGACACCACGTTAAAGCCAGCCGCGCGCGCCCAGTCCACGAGGTCGCACACCAGTGCGGGCTGGTCACCATAGGCAAGGCTATAGACCACACCGGCGTCGCGCGCGCGCTTACCCAACATCGGCCCGCACAGCGCATCGGCTTCAACTGTGACATTGACCACATGTTTGCCATTGGCAAAGGCGCCTAAGCAGTGATCGACCGCAGCAATGGGTGAGCCGGTGGCTTCAACAATCACGTCAATGGCCGAGTTCTTGACCAAAGCCAGCCAATCGTCACCGACATGGGTGTTGCCATTGGCCAGTGCTTGCTCCAAAGACCCCGCGTCGTATTGCTCGGGCTTCCAGCCCACACGAGCCAGGTTGCGACGGGCGTTCTCTGGCGACAGATCGGCAATGCCAACCAGATGAATGCCCGGTGTGTTGGGGACTTGGGCCAGATACATCGAAGCGAATTTGCCAGCGCCGATGACGCCAATGCGAATCGGGTTGTTGTCGGCCGCGCGTGCTTGCAGTTTGGCGTATAAGTTCATGTCAGTCCCCTGTGTTTGGTTTGTGGTTTGTGTGGCTGTGTGGCTGTGTAATTGTGTTGGTGTGACCCTTGTCTACTCGATTCTAAGCTTTGGCGAGCGAGCGTGGTTTTGCCGGGCTGGCGCGGTCCGTCGGGCAAAGTAATGGGCGAGTTGAGCATTGCCTACTTAATTTTTGGCCTGATTAGTCGATCCAGAATGTGCGTGGTGTGATTTTTCATTCCTGTCTTTTGCCGAGATTTCGGATTAGGAATACAAAAATATCGGAATGAATAGTCAGATAATCCGGAATGTTCTGTCAGTATCGGGGAAAAAAGCGTTGGCTCCAACTACCGGCAACGCCAACAAGCCACCACAGCTCAGCATGGCATAAAAAACTGACATACAGGGCTACACCTGTGCTTACATCCTCGTCCTGACGAACGGGGCTTTACGCGCTAACCGGTAAGACGGCGAATCACTGCACCGAGATCTCGGCGGATTCGCTAATGCGGCGTCGCTTGCTCAATCGACTCGTGAGTCTCTAGATCGCAATCAACCTGACTGATCGCCCACAAGCGTTAAGATGAACCACTTGGTTTTTTCAGTTCAGTCATCCTTGCGAGTGTTGCCATGAAGTCTGATTTCCGCTTTGTCTATAACCACCGGGTGCGTTGGGTTGAGTGCGATCCGCAGTGGATCGTGTTTAACGGCCACTACCTGACATTCTTTGATGTGGCTGTCACCGAATACGCCCGCGCCGTGGGCCTGCCCAACGTCATCACCCAACAAAAAACTGGCAGGGAGTTTTTTGCGCGCAAATCCATCATTGAATACCACGCACCGGCCAAGTACGACGATGAGTTGCAGATCCATGTTCGGGTGGCGTATCTCGGGAATTCGAGCCTGAAGTTTGTGCTGGAGATCTACTGTAACGACGCCTTGGTCACCAGTGGCGAGATGATTTATGTGTGTGTAGACAGTCGCGCGCGTGCCAGCACCCCACTGCCCGATGAGTGGAAGCAAGCCGTGATTGACTATGAGCCCATGGCTGTTGAGCAGGCAGGCTAAAATTCCTCATGTAAGTGCCCATTAAATTTCCGATCGAATTTCTCATCAAATTTCGCAACAACTGTCTGGAGTGCTTAGGCGATGAAACTGCTCGTGACCGGCGCGGCCGGGTTCTTGGGGCGTGAACTCACCCGTGCCTTGTTGGCCCAATCTCAGTTCAACGGTCAAGCCATTGCCTCGATCATGCTCACAGACCAGGTCGCTGTGACCGATACGGTGGCGCTTGATGATCGCCGTGTGCAAGTGCACCAAGGTGATTTGCTCGATAGCCTGCCTGAATTGTTTGAGTCGGTCTATGACGCGGTGTTTCATCTGGCTTCTGCGGTGTCAGCCGAATGCGAGGACGACTTCTCACTCGGCTTGCGCGCCAATCTCGCCACCACCGAAGCACTGCTTGAACAACTGCGCACTCAGCACACCGAGACCGGTGTGGTGGCGACGTTATTTTTTGCGAGCTCGGTGGCGGTGTTTGGCGGTGACGCTGGTGTACCACTGCCCGATGTCATTACCGACACCACCTTGCCGGTGCCGCAATCCAGTTATGGGGTGCACAAGTTTGTGTGTGAGCAACTGATTGCTGACTACACCCGTAAAGGGTTTATCGATGGTCGGGTAGCCAGGCTCATGACGGTATCAGTGCGACCCGGACGTCCCAATGGTGCGGCGTCGAGTTTTTTGTCAGGCATTATTCGCGAACCACTGGCCGGAGAACCCGCCATTTGCCCAGTTGACCCCGATACCCGTGTGGCACTGGCTTCACCGGGTAACACCATTGCCGGCATCTTACGAGTAGCCCAAGCCACGCGTGAAGAGTTGGCTGGTCGCACAGCCATTAACCTGCCAGCGTTAAGCTTATCGGTAGCCGACATGTTGGCCTCACTCGAAGACATCGCTGGGCCACAAACCCGAGCCTTGGTCACGATCGAAGAAGACGACGCCATCGGTGCCGTGGTGGGTGGTTGGCCCGGTGCCTTTAAGACCGACCGTGCAGCGAGCCTCGGTCTTGTGGCAGACGCGTCGTTTGACGACATCATCCACCAGTACATCGATGCGTTGGAGTAGGTGAGAGGGTCGGTAGTGAATAAAACCAACCGCATCACCATCAACCACATCGCCATCAACCACATCACCACCCGGTCACAGCCTGCCTCTCTGTTGCAAAAAAGCCGCAGTCACACAAACTTCATGAGTCTGCAACCCGGGTGTCAAACCAGGGGGGCAACATGATTGTCCATGGACGCGACATCACCTATCGAAACACCGCCCCGAGTTCATGCGCACTATCGTGCCATTTGGATATCGGATATCCACTTAGGTACAGCGGGGTGCCAGGCTGATTTTCTGCTGGATTTCCTGCGCCACAACCAGTGCTGGGACATGTACCTGGTAGGTGACATCATTGATGGCTGGCAACTGCGCAAGCAGTGGTATTGGAAGCAGTCACACAACGACGTCGTACAAAAGGTCTTACGCAAATCTCGCAAAGGCACCCGCGTGACCTACGTGGCGGGTAACCACGATGAGGTGCTCCGGCAATTCATCGGGTTGGCATTTGGTGAGATCCGCATCGTTAACGAAGCCACCCATCACATGCTGGACGGTAAAAAACTGTTGGTCATTCATGGTGACTACTTTGATGGGGTGATTCAGCACGCCAAGTGGCTGGCCTACGTGGGCGATACGCTCTACACCCTGGTGCTCAAACTGAACAACATCTTTAACCGCTGGCGCCATCGTCTGGGTTTGTCGTACTGGTCGTTGTCGCAGTACTTAAAGCACAAAGTTAAAAACGCCGTGTCGTTTATCAACAGCTTTGAAGTGGCTGTGACCCAGGAGGCCCGCCAGCGCGGATTTGACGGTGTGGTGTGTGGCCACATCCACAAAGCCGAGATGCGTGAAATCGATGGCACGCTCTACTGCAACGACGGTGACTGGGTTGAAAGCCTGTCGGCGCTGGTCGAAACCCACGAGGGTGAGCTCAAACTGATTCACTGGCCTTATCGCGCCATGGCAGGAGAGAAAGTTGTTGAAGACGACCGAGAGCCAAACTTTGGAAACCACCAGCCCGGACATAGGCAGTCAGAGCAGCACGGCGAACCACAGCGAGAGCATCAAGCCGACACCATCTTCGCCAAGCCCTGAGCGCAGTATCAATCACACCATTAAACGTCTGCTGATCGTCACCGATGCCTGGCAGCCGCAGGTCAATGGCGTGGTGCGCACCTTGGGCAACACACGTCAGCACTTAAGCGACATGGGTGTGGAAGTTGAAATGCTCACGCCCTTATCGTTTAAGACCTGGCCCTGTCCGACATACCCTGAGATTCGCCTGTCACTGACAACGAGTCGGCGAGTGCAGGCCTTGATCGAGCAATACAACCCAGATGCCTTACACATTGCCACCGAGGGACCACTGGGTTGGGCAGCCAGAGGTGCAGCGTTGCGCAACGGCTGGGCATTCACCACGGCTTATCACAGCCGTTTTCCGGAGTACGTCAAAGCACGCGTGGGTGTGCCGCTGTCATGGTCGTATGCTTTGTTTAAGAAATTCCACGGCCCAGCCAAAGCCACCATGGCCCCAACGCCGGGCATCGTGCATGACCTCGAAGATCGCGGGTTTGGTCACATGGTGCACTGGACGCGTGGCGTGGCGCATGAGATTTTTTATCCCCGAGTCGACAAACCCGCCCGCAACAAAGACAACCCGGTGTTTCTTTGCGTGGGCCGCCTTGCCATAGAAAAAAACCTCGATGCGTTTCTAAAGCTCGACTTGCCTGGCCAGAAATGGGTGGCCGGTGTAGGACCCATGCAAGACACACTCAAGCGCAAATATCCCGATGTGCGTTTCATTGGCATCTTGCCGCAAGACGAGTTGGCCATACTCTATAGCCAAGCCGACGTGTTTGTGTTTCCCAGTGTGACCGACACCTTTGGTTTGGTCCAAGTCGAAGCCATGGCCTGTGGCCTGCCGGTGGCGGCCTTTCCAGTGCACGGGCCTTTGGATGTGGTGGGTGACTCTGGCGCCGGGGTGTTGGACCACGACTTAAAGCAAGCCTGTCTGGCGTGCCTAGACATTGATCAGTCCAAGCCCGTGACCCGGGCAGCCAACTTCACTTGGCCGATTGCTACGGGTCAGTTCTACGGGGCGCTCACCTGGATGAGGGGGTAGCTGGGGCAGTGGGGTTGGTGGGGTTTGGTGCGCGCGATAGTCTCTGGCAGGTCTCTAAATAGTCATCTACCGCCTCATGAAAGGCTGCAGTGATGTCGCTAGTGATGTCGCCAGTGATGTCGCTGACTGACTGGCATTCGAAACTCACGATATCGTCAATGCCAAGGATCTGGCCAATGACACATTGGTCTGGCTCACTGTATTGCACTTGCGCGGTGTAGCCGCGGTAGTGCATGGTGGTGTTTGCGTTGTTCATGTTGCTTGTTGTTTGTTGCTTAGTACTTAGTGCTTAGTACTTAGTGCTTAATACTTAATACCCGACAAAGTGATTTTATCCGCGCAGCACTTTGCTGCGCGGCAGTTGACGATCTTTTTTTCGGTGGTTTTTCCAAGCGCTGTTTATTTAGGACTTTGTGCCAGCATCCGTGCACGCAGCGAGTCATAGATCGGTTCACCGTTCATGAGGTTAGCCACCACGGTTGCCGTCACCCCGGCAATCACCATGGGGATGACCAGGCTGACCGAGCCACTCATTTCAGTGATCAATAGAATGCCGGTAAAGGGCGCTCGCACCACACCGGTAAAAAATGCCGCCATGCCCACGAGCGCAAATGCCGCAGGCGTGAGCAACGCATCATCAGGCAGTGCCAGGTTCAGTGTCTTGGCAAACAGATAACCTGTCACGGCACCGACGAGCAACAAGGGCGCAAACAACCCGCCCGGTGTGCCCATTGAGTAAGCCAGGGGGCCAAGCACCCAGCGCACCACCAGTAAGATCGCCAGTGCGCCAATGCCAAACTGGCCAGCCAGCACCATGTTGGCCTGCAATTCACCGCCGCCTACCCATTCAGGTTTGACGTAAGCCAGCAGACCCAAAGCAGCACCGATAATGCCGGCCTTGATGACGGGTGACACGCTCGGTGCGATTTGGTTAAAGCTATTCAAACCAAACAGCACTGTCTTGTTGTACGCCACGCCAAGCGCACCCATCAAGCCACCAAACACCGCAAACACCAGATACTCAGCTGTACCCGATGGCAGGAAATCACCGACTGTGAACTCCACCTCATTCCCGAAATATCCCCGGTACACCGCCATCGCTGTGGCCACGGCCACGAGCGTCACCAGTAGTCGTCTGGCGGTGACTCGCCTAGCGACCTCTTCAATAACAAACGCTGCACCCGATAACGGTGCGTTAAACGCCACCGACAAGCCAGAACCTGCCACTGCCGTATACAGCATGAAGCGGTCTTCTCGGTCTAACCGAAATATCTTGCCAAACTGCGTGCCGATAACCGCTGCCATCTGAATGGTCGGACCTTCACGACCAAGGGCCAAGCCCGGCACCATGGCCAGTAGACCACCGACGAATTTGATGGGCAGGACTTTCAGTGGTGCTGGGCTGGCGTCTTCGCGCATCACCGCTTCAACGTGTTGCACGCCGCTGCCAGCCGATGCCGGGGCAAACGTCACGAGCCAACGAGCCAGTGCCACAGACACCCCGACCACCACCATGGCCGCTAGCCACCCAGGTAGCCCCCAGATGCCGGCATCTTTCCAGTGCGCAAGCGTCTCTAAAAACCCAGCGCCGCCGTGCACCAACAGCCAATGAAAACTGCCACCGACCAGACCCACGGCAATGCCGGCGACCGCCGCTACGAGTAATAGCCGTATCAAGCCCTGGTTGATCTCGCTAAAGGATTCTTCTTCGATGTTGTTGGCAGCCATGCTCAGCCCTATCTTTCAATCAGACTCGATCGTACCGCGAACCGCGACGCGGTGGGTTTCACTTGGTGGTTTCGGTAGTTTCACTCAGTGGTGTTGGTCACTGGTGTCGAGCAGTGGCGTTTGGCCGGGACCATTTGTTAGGGGTGATACTAATTCGTAGTGGCACATGCGGTGCTAAGATCATTTGATCCCTAAACCTTAATCACACCTGACAAAAAAACCATGAACGAGACAACCCGTGAAGCAAACCTTGAGCTGACCCTGGCAACCATCGCAGCACCTGAGTTCGTCAAACATGAGGGCATCAAACGCTGGGTGGCCGAGATCGCCGCAAAAACCCAACCCAAAGAAATTGTGTGGTGTGATGGCTCGCAAGAGGAATACGACCGCCTGTGTAATGAAATGGTCGAGGCCGGCACACTGATTCGTCTGAACCAAGAAAAGCGTCCCAACTCGTTTCTGGCTCGCTCGTCGCCTGATGATGTGGCGCGCGTCGAAGACCGCACCTTCATCTGTACCGATACGCCCGAAGAAGCCGGACCGACCAACAACTGGATCGCACCCGATGAGATGCGCGCCACACTCGATGGTCTGTTTGAAGGTTGCATGCGTGGACGCACCTTGTATGTGGTGCCATTTTCTATGGGGCCGTTGGGTTCACCCATCGCTCAGATCGGCATTGAAGTCTCGGACTCACCCTACGTGGTGGTCAACATGCGCATGATGACGCGCATGGGCAAAGCCGTCTACGACGTACTTGGCACCGATGGTGCCTTCGTGCCTTGCGTGCATTCCGTGGGTGCGCCGCTTGTTGATGGCCAGGCCGATGTGGCGTGGCCTTGCAACAGCACCAAGTACATCGTGCATTTCCCCGCCACCCGCGAGATCTGGTCTTATGGTTCGGGCTACGGCGGCAACGCCTTGCTTGGCAAGAAGTGTTTTGCGCTGCGCATTGCTTCGACCATGGGTCGAGCTGCGGCTAAAGAAGAAGGCCTAGGCTGGTTGGCCGAACACATGCTGATCTTGGGTGTTAAAGCCCCTTGGGGCAAGAAATACCATGTCGCGGCTGCCTTCCCGTCGGCTTGCGGCAAGACCAACTTCGCCATGCTGATTCCCCCCGAAGGATTGTCACAGCAGGGCTGGGAAATCACCACCATCGGTGACGATATCGCCTGGATCAAGCCCGATGCCGATGGCCGCTTGCGTGCTATCAACCCTGAGGCTGGGTATTTTGGGGTGGCGCCAGGTACCAATGAGCAGTCCAACTACAACTGCATGGCAAGCCTTAACAAAAACACCATCTTCACCAACGTGGCACTGACCGATGACGGTGACGTCTGGTGGGAAGGCATGACCAAAGAGCCACCAGCACATTGCATCGACTGGAAAGGCAACGACTGGACACCAGAACAAGCCGCAGCCGGGGTTAAAGCCGCCCACCCCAATGCACGTTTTACCGTGTCAGCCACCCAGAACCCCGTGCTCGATCAAGCCTGGGATGATCCGGCCGGCGTGCAAATTGATGCCTTTATATTTGGGGGACGCAGATCCAGTACCGTGCCATTGGTAACCGAAGCACGCAACTGGGCCGAAGGCGTTTACATGGCCGCTACCATGGGCTCAGAGACCACAGCCGCGGCCATGGGCCAACAAGGCGTGGTGCGCCGCGATCCTTTCGCGATGCTGCCTTTCTGTGGTTACAACATGGCCGAGTACTTCGAGCATTGGTTGCAGCTCGGTGAGCGCGTGTCGCAAACCGGCGCCAAGCTGCCCGCGATTTTTTGTGTGAACTGGTTCCGCACTGATGAGAACGGCAAGTTCGTCTGGCCAGGCTTCAGTGAAAACGCCCGTGTGCTGAAGTGGATTCTGTCGCGTCTGGAACAAACGGCTGACGGTCAAGCGCATGTGCTAGGTGTCACACCTCGGTTTGAAGACATGGACTGGTCAGGGCTGGCATTCTCAGAGCAACTCTTTAGTGCCATCACCTCGGTTGATCCCAAGGCCTGGCAAGAAGAGTTCAAGTTGCACGACGAGCTCTTTGACAAGCTCGCCCACGGGTTGCCTCCGCATTTGAAGCAAATCCGCGCGGAACTAGAAACGCGCTTGACGCAAGCGGTGTAAACACCCGAAATGGCGTGAACACAGCTGTTGTTTTTGCTTGCATATTGTCCCTGCGCATCGCAAGATGGCAGGGACAGTTGTTTTAAGTGCTCGTGTTTTAAGTGCTCGTGTTTTAACTACGGTGTTTTAACTACGGTGTTTTAACTACCGTGTTTTACACATCATGTTTTACCTGCCTTCGCCGTCACTCAGTTTTAAATCGGTTTTTGAGCCCCACCAGAACCCATCAGACCCCACCACACTCCACAGGTTTAACCATGAAACTAGACGCTATTTCGCACCGTGACCGTAATGCCAAGATTCTGGCCACGCTTGGGCCAGCCTCAAGCGACCCCGAGGTGATTCGCGAGTTGTTTGCCGCCGGTGTCGATGTGTTTCGGTTTAATTTCAGTCACGGCAGTCACGAGGATCATCGCGCCCGCTATGACGCGGTGCGCGCCATAGAAAAAGAGATCGGGCGACCGGTGGGCATCTTGCTGGACTTGCAAGGCCCCAAACTGCGGTTAGGTACCATTGAAGGCGGCAAGATCGAAGTCGCACAAGGCCAGCAACTGGTGCTGGATATGGATGCCACCCCTGGCAATGCCAAGCGTCTGCCGCTGCTGCACCCGGAGATTTTTGCGGCCGTTAAAGCCGGTGATCATTTGCTCATCGATGATGGCAAGGTGCGCTTAGAAGTCGTGGCCTGCGACGGCAAATCAGCCAGCGTCAGGGTATTAAACGATGGTGTGCTGTCTGACCGCAAAGGCGTGAACGTGCCTGGTGCGATTTTGCCATTGTCACCGTTGACTGACAAAGACCGCAAAGACTTGGCCTTCGGGCTTGAGCTTGGGGTTGACTGGGTGGCGCTGTCGTTTGTGCAACGACCCGAGGACATTGAAGAGCTCAAGTCGATCGTTCAGGGCCGCGCCTGGGTGATGGCCAAACTAGAAAAGCCTGCAGCCATCGATTCACTGGATGCCATTGTGCGCATTTCAGATGGCATCATGGTTGCCCGCGGTGATCTTGGTGTGGAGTGTCTGCCAGAAGACGTGCCTGTGCTGCAAAAGCGCATCATCCGCACTTGTCGTGAGCAAGGCAAGCCCGTAGTAGTAGCCACGCAAATGCTGGAGTCCATGATTACTTCGCCAGTACCTACCCGTGCCGAAGTCAGTGACGTGGCTGGTGCCATCTACGATGGTGTGGATGCGGTGATGCTGTCAGCTGAGTCAGCCGCAGGTACTTATCCGATTGAAGCGGTCTCAATGATGAACCGCATTCTGTGTGCCACCGAATCCGATCCCCTACAAAAGAACACCATGCAGGCTGTCCAAGCCTACCGAGATACCACCTCGTCAGATGCGATTTCTGCTGCGATTCGTACCGTGGCCGATACCTTGCCGGTGGCTGCGACCGTGGCTTATACCTCATCGGGTTCGAGTGCCTTGCGTGTGGCGCATGAACGACCCAAGACCCCGATTCTAAGCATGACGCCTAATCTGACTGTTGCCAGGCGGCTGACCTTGGTCTGGGGTGTGCATTCGACCCAAGCGCTGGATATTCAGAGCATCGATGAGGTGGCTGATCATGCAACCGAAGAAGTCAAGCGCCACGGATTCGGTGAACCCGGTCGTGCGGTGCTGATCGCCGCAGGCACGCCGTTTGGTGTGTCTGGTACCACCAACGTATTGCGCATCGCGTGGTTAACTTAGGTGGTTCTTAGCCTTGATTGAGGTGTTTTTTTAGTGACTTGATCAAGTCTGACAGTAACTTGCCCATGGCCGCGAGTTTGGCTGGGCTATGTTTGCCGTCATGGTGCAGGGCATGTTCGAGCGCGGCAGCGGCTTTGCCGAGTTCGACAGCGCCAATTTGGCTGGCAGCACCGCGCAAACTGTGTGCCAGTCGCCCAGCCTCATTGATGGTTTCTGCGTTCAGTCCTGCGCTAAGTACCTGCGAAATGCGCTCGTCTAAACCCTCGAACTCTTCAATGAACACCACGATCAAACGCTCAAACAGACCACGATTGCCTTCCATGGTGTGATTGAGGTGTTCCCGGTCAATGCCGGCAATCCTTGGCATGGGGTTGGTGGTCTCACTGTCTTGTTTGCTGGGTTCAGTGCCGCGACCGGTGACTTGTTGGATTTGTGTGACCATGCGGTCAAGATCAACGGGTTTGGCTACCAGATCGGCCATACCTGCCTGGCGAGCACGGGTTTGTTGCTCGGCCAACAAGCCCGCGGTCATCGCTAAAACCGGCAGCTTGTCTAGCTCACGCAGCGCGCGGATGTTCTGGGTGGCGGTCAAGCCATCCATGATGGGCATTTGGACATCCATGAGCACACAGTCAAAGCTAGCACCGTGTTGGCGCAAAGTCGTTAAGGCTTGGGCGCCGTTGCTTGCGAGTTCGACGATGGCACTTTCGCGCAGCAAGAACGCTTGAATCAGATCCCGAATCGAGGTGCTGTCATCGACCACCAGAATTTTTAAGCCAGCCAAGCGCTCACCGCGCGAGACCGGTGCCGCAGGGGTGTTACCTACTTGTTGGTGATGGTCAAAGGCCAGTGGCAATTCAAACCAGAAGGTGCTGCCTTGGCCCAATTGACTGTTAGCACCCAGACGACCCCCCATGAGTTCCACGAGTTGTTTGCTAATCGAAAGACCAAGTCCGGTGCCACCGTGTCGTCTAGCGGTACCCGAGTCCGCTTGTATAAAGGGGCTAAAGAGCTGCGGCAGCAAGTCCGCAGCAATCCCGCAGCCGGTGTCAGTGACGGCCAAGCGCAACACCAACGTATTGTCGCCTCGGTTTGAAACATCGGCGCTGACTTTGACCTCACCAGCTTCGGTGAACTTCATGGCGTTGCCCACGAGATTGCCCAGCACTTGTTCAATGCGTCTTCGATCACCAATCAAGGTGGGCACGGGCTCGGTAGGCGCCTCTACACAAAGTTCCACACCCGGTTTGGCCCAAGCGTCTTGCCACGAGCCAATTTGGCTCAGGATGTCTGCTAGGTTAAAGGGTTGCTCTTCGGTGATGAGTTGGCCGGCTTCGATCTTAGATAGATCCAGAATGTCGTTAACGATGCCTAGCAACAGTCTGCCGGCGCTACGGATTTGTTGCACTTTCTCTCGTTGTGGGTCAGCCAGTGGTTCATCGACCATTAAGTCAGCCAAGCCCAGAATCGAGGTCAACGGGGTGCGGATCTCGTGGCTCATCTGCGTCAAAAAATCGCTTTTAAGGCGCTCGAGTTGCTCAGCGCGTGCTTTGGCGCGTGCGAGCGCCTCTTCGGCAAGCTTGCGCTCAGTGATGTCAATGAGTACACCTTCCCAAACGGTGGAACCGTCTGTCAGCGGGCGGGGTTTGGATTCAGCGGTGATCCAGCGGGTTTGGCCGTTGACCACCACCCGTGTCTCCCCCCAAAACGATTCCCGGTTACTGAAAGCCTTGGCATTGAGTTCAAGCCAGCGGTCGTGGTCATCGGGGTGCACACAAGCAAACCCTTTTAACGGATCCCCATAAGCTTCTTCGCGGGTTAAGCCGGTTAACGCCAGAAACCGGGTGCTCATAAAGCGAAACTGAGCCAGGCCACCGTCGGGTGGTTGCACCATGGTGTAAGTGCCCACGGGTAGGTTCTCTGTCAGTTCATAGGCGGTGCGTTCCATTTGATGGCGCACATCGCGCAACTCTGCTTCGGCTCGACGTTGCTGGCTGACGTCAATGAAAGAGGTGATCAGGTATTGTCCAAGTGCGCGGGCACTAATGAGTACCCGCAAGACTTCGCCGGTTCTGGTGTGAACTTCTGACTCTCTGAGTGGCACAACGCCTTGGGTTTCGAAGGCTTGCGCGACGTCTTGACTCCAGACCTTGAGCAGTTCAAGCCGATAGGCATCGTCAGGATAAGCACGTCGAAACCACTCGTCAACGGTAGGCACTTCATCCAAGGTGTAGCCGAAGGTCTCAACAAACGCGTCGTTAAGCCACTTCACGGGCCGCGGCAGCGGCCCATTCTCGGTGACGATGGCCGGAAACGGCAAACCCATCACCACTTGCGCTAGCGTGTCTTGCAGGCTGTTGGCGCAGTGTTGGGTTTGCATGCTGGTTCAAGTCCCTAGATTAGACCGTGCTCTTTGGCTTTGGACAAAGCCCTTAGACTCGATTTCACGCCAAGCTTGCGGTATAGGTTGCGTGTATGTGTTTGCACTGTGGTCAGCGATATCTGCATGGCCTCGGCCGCTTCTTGGTAGGACTTGCCTAATGCAAACTCGCGCAACAAATCTAACTCTCGGGCGGTCAGACGCTTGATGGGTCTTTCAGCGTGATCGCGGGGGCTTTCACGGCCAGCCAAGCGCAGAAAATAACCGGCTAGCTTGGCGCTGATCGGGTTAATGCCGTCCAGTAGCTGTTCGATCGCGCGGGTGATCGACAGCATGGTGTCACCCTTAACCACGTAGCCGGTAGCACCGGCCCTGACCGCTTCAATGACGCGGCGCTCATCGGCCGCCACAGACACCACCATGATCGGGGTGCGTGGTGAGATCTTGGCCAATTCGCGGATCACTGATAAGCCATCACCATCGGGCAGGCCCAAATCAATGATGGCCATCTGAAACGTTGTCCCTTGCTCTTGCAAGGCAAGATGAGCTTCTTGTATGGTGCGACACAGATCAATCCGGCTGCCTGGCACGGCTTGGGTCATACCCTCGCGGATGACTTCCTGGAAAAACCGGTCGTCTTCGACAACAAGTGCCTTGAATGCGCCAAGTGAAGTGTTGGTCTGATTATTCATGACAAAGCTCGGAAAGATACATTGAC